>ULRO01054379.1_pt1 | contig 14341 bp, 10 predicted proteins | sample 1955421 | NCBI WGS metagenome assembly ULRO01 (sample SAMEA4835682, study PRJEB28245) | human gut metagenome | biome: gut microbiome; material: fecal sample | place: Denmark | collected 2008 | reverse complement strand
CTGTGAAGCTCTATTATGGTGGAACAGAAGCCCGTCAAGAGGAAGATAAGAATCGATTTGCTCCGGTTAGTTATATTTCGAGTTTCAGTCCCGGTAAGACATTGTCGGCATATCCTTCTTATTCGATAAAATGTGCCGAGGAATCGAATGTGTCTGAGTCGGTGGTTTTGAAATGTAATTACAAATTATTCCCGGGAGTTAATTTCTTTTGGGTGAGTTTGCAGGTGAAACCCGGCACATCTCTTTTATCTAAGGTGACGGCCGATTTGAGTTCTGTGACAATAGACGGGAAAGAGGCTGTTTGTAAAAAAATGTCGCCCGACGGTATTGTACACCGCATGGGAGTAGGCGTTCGTCATGCTGGTAACGACGGTGTTTCGGCGTTTCGTATTCCCGGATTGGTCACTACGAATAAAGGTACATTGTTGGGTGTGTATGATGTGCGTTATAATAGTAGCGTGGATCTGCAAGAACATGTAGATGTTGGATTGAGCCGTAGTACCGATGGCGGGAGAACATGGGAGAAAATGAGATTGCCGCTTTCTTTCGGAGAGACCGGAGGCTTGCCGGCTGCCCAAAATGGGGTAGGAGACCCTTCTATCTTGGTTGATACAAAGACAAATACAGTGTGGATTGTCGCGGCGTGGACACACGGTATGGGGAATCAACGGGCATGGTGGAGTTCACAGCCGGGAATGGAAAAGAGCTATACGGCTCAACTCGTGATGACGAAGAGTACCGATGACGGCAAAACTTGGTCGAAGCCGATTAATATAACCGGGCAGGTGAAAGATCCTTCTTGGTATTTCCTACTTCAAGGGCCGGGACGAGGTATTACCATGCAGGACGGCACGTTGGTATTTCCCATTCAGTTCATAGATTCGACTCGTATTCCGAATGCTGGTATTATGTATAGTAAGGACCGGGGTAAAACTTGGAATATACATAATCTGGCACGGACAAATACGACAGAGGCTCAGGTCGTGGAGATAGAGCCGGGGGTGTTGATGTTGAATATGCGGGATAACCGGGGTGGAAGCCGAGCCGTAGCCATAACCGAGGATTTGGGAAAAACATGGACCGAGCATGAGTCGTCCCGAAAAGCTTTGCAAGAACCTGTGTGTATGGCGAGTCTGATTCATGTTCGTGCCGAAGATAATGTATTGGGTAGGGATATCCTTCTTTTCTCGAATCCCAACACGAAGAAGGGGCGCAACCATATTACGATTAAAGCCAGTTTAGATAAAGGCCTGACGTGGTTGCCAGAAAATCAAGTGATGTTGGACGAAGATGAGGGGTGGGGGTATACCTGTCTGACCATGATCGATCGTGAGACAGTGGGTATTTTATATGAGAGTAGCGTGGCTCACATGACTTTCCAAGCTATTAAGTTGAAAGACTTAATTCGGGAGTAACAATTCTCCATTTTGTTAAAAGTGCTAAATTTAAACATTCCGCAGAAAGTGTGGTTAAACCTTTGGACAAAAACAGAGTCTTATAAACAGATTCGCGAATAAATAAATTGAAGAAAACTTTTTAATGAAAGGAGAAAATTTATGAAAAAGGCAATAGTATCGTTCGCTTTTGTTCTCGTTTTATCGATGAGTTCATTTGCCGGTAATAAAGAAAAGAACGAACGGAGAGAGAAATGTGAATTCCCTTGTGAACAAATGGTGAAAGATTTGAATCTTAGCGAAAAACAGCTTTCTCAATTAAAAGAAGCCGATAAGACGTTCGATACGGAAGTAAAAGCGATTCGAGAGAAAAAGAGGGAATTTGAGAAATCGAATCGAGAATCGATGAAAGCAGCTAAGGTTCGTCGGGATTCCACATTTAAATCTATTCTAACCAAAGATCAGTATATTCAGTATTTGGAACAGAAAGTGGCACGATTGGAAAGACGAGCAGACCGCGATTCTTGGCGTGAAAGATTTAGGGCTCCATTTATGGTGAAAGATATGAAGCAGGGGCGTCTTAATCCCTTGCCGTGGAGTGAAAAGAATGTAGAAAAATAAAGAACAGTGAATAAATAGGTTTTCGGTAGGAAAGAAAGGCTGCTATGCATTGCATAGCAGCCTTTGCTTTTTATCTCGTTTCAGTTACGAAATACGATTTTGTCATTTTCGGTATCGACTATGATAGGCTTCGATCGGTCTACTTTCTGGGCCAGCAGGTCTTTCGACAACTGGTTCAAGATAAGCCGGTGTATCACTCGTTTTACCGGACGTGCTCCAAACTCAGGGTCGTAGCCTTCGGCTGCAATCAAGCCCAGAGCTTTGGGTGTAATTTCGAGTGTGACACCGTTTTTCTCCAACATCTTTTTGATGTTGTCGATTTGTAACGACACAATCTCTTCGATTTCTTTCTCGCTCAACGGGGTGAACATAATCGTTTCGTCTATACGGTTGAGAAATTCGGGACGTATGGTTTGTTTCAACATATTCAAGACCGCTTCTTTTGTTTTTTCGATGACTTCGGTTTTGTTGGCAGGAGTCATCTTTTCAAAATTTTCGCGTATCAAGGCAGAACCCATATTCGAAGTCATGATGATAATGGTGTTTTTGAAATTAACCAATCGGCCTTTGTTATCGGTCAATCGTCCGTCATCGAGTACCTGCAACAGAATGTTGAAGATGTCGGGGTGAGCCTTTTCTATTTCGTCGAACAAAACCACCGAATAAGGTTTACGCCTGATCGCTTCGGTCAGTTGACCGCCTTCATCGTATCCAACATATCCCGGAGGGGAACCGATGAGACGAGTGGCACTGAATTTCTCTTGATATTCACTCATGTCGATACGAGTCATCATGTTCTCGTCGTCAAACAGATATTCGGCAAGAGCTTTCGCTAACTCGGTTTTACCCACACCGGTCGTACCGAGGAAGATGAACGACCCGATAGGCCTACGAGGATCATTCAATCCGGCACGACTCCGACGAACAGCATCGGCAATGGCAGTGATGGCCTCGTTTTGACCTACAACTCGTTTGTGCAGTTCCTCTTCGAGGTGGAGCAGTTTGTCTTTTTCGCTTTGCATCATTTTGTTTACCGGAATGCCCGTCCAGCGAGATACGACATCGGCGATGTCCTCGGCATCGACTTCTTCCTTAATCATAGCTTTGTCGCCTTGCAACTCGTGTAGCTTTTGTTGCGTGGCATGGATTTCGTCTTCTTTTTGTTTGATTTTGGCATACCGTATTTCGGCTACTTTACCATAATCGCCCTCTCGTTCGGCTTTATCGGCTTCGAAACGTAAGTTCTCGATGTCGATTTTGTTTTGCTGTATGCGGTTAACCAGTTCTTTTTCCGATTGCCATTTGGCTCTGAATTTAGTTTCCTCTTCTTTCAGGTCGGCAATTTCTTTGGCTAACAGTTGCAGCTTTTCGGTATCGTTTTCACGTTTGATAGCTTCGCGTTCGATTTCCAATTGTTTGATCCGTCGGGATATTTCGTCCAAAGCCTCGGGAACCGAATCTACTTCTATGCGCAGTTTTGCTGCCGCTTCGTCCATCAAGTCTATGGCTTTATCGGGTAGGAATCGGTCTGTTATATATCGTTCGGATAATTGTACGGCTGCTATGATTGCATCGTCTTTAATCCGCACTTTATGGTGATTTTCATACCGCTCTTTCAGACCTCTCAAAATCGAGATAGAGCTCATTTCGTCGGGTTCGTCGACCATGACGATTTGGAACCTACGTTCGAGAGCTTTGTCCTTTTCAAAATATTTTTGATATTCGTCGAGCGTGGTAGCGCCGATAGACCTCAATTCTCCTCTTGCCAAAGCCGGTTTCAGAATATTGGCAGCATCCATTGCTCCGTCGCCTTTACCGGCTCCCACCAACGTGTGTATCTCGTCGATAAAGAGGATAATTTCTCCCTCGCTTTGAATGACTTCGTTGACTACCGATTTCAACCTTTCTTCAAATTCTCCTTTGTATTTGGCTCCGGCAACCAAAGCTCCCATGTCGAGAGAAAAGATTTGTTTGCTTTTCAGGTTCTCGGGAACGTCTCCGCGTACGATACGATGCGCCAGTCCTTCGGCTATGGCTGTTTTACCCGTACCCGGTTCACCTATCAAGATAGGATTGTTTTTGGTTCGGCGACTCAAAATTTGTAATACTCGTCTGATTTCTTCGTCTCGTCCGATAACAGGGTCGAGTTTCCCGTTACGGGCACGTTCGTTCAAATTGATTGCATATTTGCTCAATGCATTGTAGGTGTCTTCGGCCGAAGCTGCGGTTACTTTCTTCCCTTTTCGCAATTCGTCGATAGCTGCGCCCAGTTCTTTTTCGGTTATGCCTGCATCTTTCATGAATGCAGAGGCCGGACTTTTCACGAGGAATAATCCCATGAGCATGGCTTCCAATGCCACGAACTGGTCTCCGTGTTTATTGGAATAGTCGATTGCTTTTTGTAAGGCATCGTTAGTTTCCCGACTCAGATAGGGCTCACCTCCGTTCACTTTCGGAAGCGATTCTATTTCTCTGTCGACTTGGTTGTTTAGCAACCCTGCGTTGACTCCCAATTTTTGAAAAAGGTATGAGGTAAGGCTTTCGCCTACTTGCAAGATACCTTTTAGAAGGTGTACCGGTTCTATGGATTGTTCGTTGTGATTACGAACAATCTCCACAGCCTTTTGGATAGCCTCCTGCGATTTGATTGTGAAATTGTCGAAATTCATATATTTATTCTCCTTTCTATTTTATCTTTTTTGTTTTTACATTGGGATATAGTCAAAAGAAATGCCAGCCGTGTTTTAATGAAATATTGTCTGAAAATCAATCTGTTAATATGACATAATGTCTATATTCCCGATACGTTGGAAAGGTTCGGATCTATAAGAAGTTCATTTATAATTCTTTTTGTTTCTGACAAAATGACTTGTTTATTTTTTACAACACGGATGCAGCATAGAAAGTTCGAAGGAACAGAGGCTATCGGGTCTCGTTTATTTTCGGTGAAGATGCTGCGGAGATGGTATCGATAGCCGTTTGGGGACGCTCTTTTCCAAAGAGCGGTGCTGTAAATTTCGGCTTAGAAGGTTCGACGATGGTATCGTTTTTCAGTAAGGTGGATATCTGAACGGGGTTGGCAATCGTACTTACCGGGACATTACGTTTCCATTCGATGCTTCGTTTTATTGAATCAGTCTCATGTTTGGTGAGCGGGCGGGTAGTGTTCCCGAAAAGGGTCATTAAAACCATTTTGGTGCGTAGGGCCCTTTTCTTGCGTTGCCAGTTACGGTATATTTCGACAGGGTCGAGGAGTCCCACATAAGAGACGCCTATACCGAAAGGCATGGTGTTGGGTACACTCATCGACCAGCTGTTGACAGGAGCGGGTTTGTCATTGGAGAGAGGCCGTAACAAGTTACGTAATACAAACATATCGACCATTCGCGCGATTGTTTCGTCGTGAAGGCTGGCTATGCTGTCTTTCACTGCGTGCAGTAAAATTACGTTTAACATGAATTCCGATGGATTTTCGGGAAACATGGTTGAGGGACGCATGATGTTTAAAGATGCAGATTCGAGGTGCTCGTTCAGCTTTTTCTGCATGAACCGATCGTTGGGTGTAGAAGAGGGTAGCTGTTCGGTACGGGGCCACGACAATTCACCTCCTTTTATTTCCAATTCCGACCCATTGCCCGGCCGCATGGGAGGAGGCGTGGAAGATTGGGCATATGCGGTGTGGCAGAAAAAAGACAGCCCGCATGTCCAACATAAAAAAACTATTATCGTTCGAGGCGTCAGCATAACAGCTGCAAATATATCTTCTATTTGATAAACTACTCGATGTTTAAAAAGAAATTAACCGATATAATATTATATAAACGTATTTGTAAATACTCCGTAGGATAAAGATATCGAAGTAATTCTTTTTAATGTTTTTTATGTTTATCGGTGTGTCTTGTCGTTTTTAGTGAAAATCAAGTTTATTTGATTTTGTCCATCATTTGCTTCTGACAGCAGTTCGCATTTTTTTGACGACAGTCCAAGACAGGCATGACCCAACAGAGCTAAAATAAATTTTGTTCTATATTCGCCTTGCATTATCTTTGTTCCCGAATAAAGTAAAGAAACTGTTTTGAGTTTTTTCGAGCAGATGTTGTCAATCAGTTTTTCTGTTTTTTCATTTGTGTTATTTTTTCGAGTAAAAAGGACGGACAATGGATTTTGAACTGGTACATACCGATGAGTGTACCCATGCTAGGGCCGGAGTGATAACGACCGATCATGGGAAGATACAGACCCCTATATTTATGCCTGTGGGAACGGTGGCCTCGGTCAAGGCCGTGCATCAGCGCGAGTTGAGGGACGATATTAAGGCACAAATAATCTTGGGGAATACCTATCATCTGTATTTACGTCCGGGATTGGATATATTGCGTCAGGCCGGTGGACTGCACCGGTTTAACGGTTGGGAACGTCCTATTCTTACCGATAGTGGGGGGTTTCAGGTTTTTTCTTTGTCCGACCGTCGGAAACTGACAGAAGAGGGGACTCACTTTCGTTCGCATATTGATGGCTCGAAACATCTTTTTACTCCCGAAAATGTGGTAGATACCCAACGTATTATCGGAGCGGATATTATGATGGCGCTCGACGAGTGTACTCCGGGCGATGCCGATTACGACTATGCCAAGAAATCATTGGCCTTGACACGCCGTTGGCTCGACCGGGGGTGGAAACACTTTTGCGAAACGGAGGGTTTGTATGGTTATAAGCAAACTTTTTTCCCGATTGTACAAGGCTGTGTCTATCCCGATTTGCGTATAGAGGCCGCGAAGCATGTCGCCGATTTGGGAGCTGACGGTAATGCCATCGGCGGATTGGCGGTGGGTGAACCTACGGAAAAAATGTATGAGATGATAGAGGTTGTCAACGAGGTCTTGCCTCAGGATAAACCACGTTATCTAATGGGGGTGGGGACACCGGCCAATATATTGGAAGGTATAGAGCGGGGTGTCGATATGTTCGACTGTGTGATGCCTACTCGCAATGGGCGCAATGGTATGCTGTTTACCCGTAACGGTATCATGAATATGCGGAATAAAAAGTGGGCCGATGATTTTTCTCCTCTCGACCCGGAGGGAACTTCTTATGTCGATACATGTTACAGTAAAGCCTATTTGCGCCATTTATTCATTAGTGAAGAAATACTGGCCATGCAGATAGCCTCGATACATAATCTGGCATTTTATGTATGGCTTACTCAGGAGGCACGTCGTCAAATTTTAGCCGGTACATTTAAGTCGTGGAAAGACGAGATGATATGCCGGGTGACTACACGATTGTAAAGAGGGACGAGATGAAGATATTGAAAAAAATAGATATCTATATTATCAAGAAGTTCTTGGGAACTTACTTTTTCGCGATAGCTTTGATTCTCGCTATTACGGTCATGTTCGATATTAACGAGAAATTGGATTCATTTTTGAAAGCGCCTTTGTCGGCGACGATATTCGACTATTTTTTCAATTTTCTTCCCTATTTTGCCAATCTGTTTAGTCCTCTGTTTACTTTTATCGCTGTTATATTTTTTACCTCCAAGCTGGCCGACAACTCCGAGGTTATAGCCATGTTGTCGAGCGGTATCAGTTTCAAGCGATTGTTTGTGCCTTATATGGTTTCGGCAGCCATTATCGCTGCATTGAATCTCTATTTGAGTTGCTATGTAATACCACCGGCCAATGTGACTCGTATCGAGTATATGAATACGTATGTCAAAAATAAGCGGGTAGATTATGCCAGTAATATTCAGTTGCAGGTAGAGCCGGGGGTAATAGCCTATATATCGCGCTATGACAACAGTAACAAAACTGGCTATCGTTTTTCTTTGGAGAAGTTCGACAAGAAAGTTCTTCAATCCCGATTGACTGCTCAAACCATTCATTACGATTCGGCTTATCACTGGCGGGTTAACAATTATGTGATTCGTAATTTCAACGGTATGCGGGAGGAATTGATAAAAGGGTCGACGCTCGATACGATTGTACCCATAGAACCTTCGGATTTCTTGATTTCGCAGAACGATAGCGAAGTGATGACTACTCCCGAACTACGGCGTTATATTATCCGTCAAAAAGAGAGAGGGGTCGCCAATATAAAAAATTTTGAGATAGAATATGAGCGGCGTTTCGCTATGGCTGCCGCGGCATTTATCTTGACAGCTATCGGTATGTCGTTGTCTTCCCGGAAGGTAAAAGGGGGTATGGGTATCAATATCGGTATAGGTTTGCTGTTAAGTTTCTCATATATATTATTCTCGACTGTGACCTCTACCTTTGCGGTATCGGGGGCTACTTCACCTATGTTGGCGATGTGGATACCCAATATCATCTATACGGTAATAGCGATCGTGCTATATAAGAAGGCTCCTAAGTAACCTCGCTTTCGAGCGTATTAGTAAAGAAAGGCAGTTTAAATTTTTTATTATAAAAATTAATCCTTATCTTTACTAAATTATTTTTTAATTTTCAGATATAATAATGATTCAAGAAGATTTTGAGCAGCATGTGGTAAAACTGCAAAATGCTCTGTTAGGCTTTGCCAAAAGTCTGACTCATAATGAAGACGAGGCGAAAGACCTATTGCAAGAAACATCGCTTAAAGCGTTGAGCAATAAAGCGATGTATGATGATTCCGGAAGTATTAAAAGTTGGTTATATACTATTATGCGTAATCTTTTCTTGAATTGTCGTCGCCATTCGTCTCGGCAAGAATCTCTTCCTACCGATTTTGAGATACCGGATACCGATGATATGCAAGGTGGAATAGAAGGTGAAGATTCTTTTTCTACAATCGATGTTCAACGTATTATGGATTTGTTGTCTATTGATAATCGTATCCTTTTTGGTTTATACTTGCAAGGATATCGTTATGACGAAATAGCCGACCGTTTACAAATGCCTTTGGGGACGGTGAAGGTGAGAATATATCGAATTAAGCAAGAATTGAGAACATATAAGAAGCAGTTGGTATAACTTATCGCTTGTTGATAATAAGATAAAAAGCCCCGGATTCTCACGAGCCCGGGGCTTTTTTCGTTTATTTAAATCAGGAAGTCAAAAGAGTCTATTGAATATTGGCCCCGCCTCCCATACCGCCGGCCCCACCACTGCTTTCGCTTTTTACATCGTCGTTGGTGATACTGCGTCGAGCTTTCTTGACCGATTCTTTCATTTGCCCGAAACGATAGGTGACTCCTAAGCGTACGTATTGACAAGGATCGTAGTTGTAGTTATCGATACGATATGCATCGTTTTTAATGTGCATGGTAAATTTGCGTTCTTTTGAAAAGGGATCGCTTACCGAAAGGTTCAGTTGAAGTTTCTTTTCAAAAAATGATTGGCTGACACTGAACCCGCAAAATGCCATTGGTGCAGTTGTTCCTACCAACATGCGAAATCCGGAGTAATAGCCGACGTTGGCACTTATTGCACCGTCTTTCCATGCGTTCCAACGTGCGCCGAGGTATCCGTTGTAATTCCAACCTTTGTTTGAATATCCTGCCGATTTGGAGCTATAATCTCCATATCCCCCGGAGAGGTTGGTGTAGAGGCTGAGGGTAGGAATGATATTTCCCGAAAAAAATACGTTCAAGTTACATTCTCTGGCTTTTCCGATATTGTCGTAAGTTACGTTGGCCACACCGTCTTCGTCCATGAAGATAGTCTGCTCTATCCCATTGTTTTGTATGCGTCCATTCAGTTCGGTGGCTAAGTTTAGTCCTTTTGCCGTAAACAATGTGTATCCTAAGGAGAATGTATGTGATATTTCCGATTCCAAATTAGGGTTACCATATACCAGTTGCATGGGGGTCGAACTGTCTTTGAACGGATTTAGCTGCCAAATTCCGGGCCTACTAAGCCTTTGAGTATAGGATAATTTGAATGTTTGCATATCTCGGGGTTGCCACGATAGGGTGACGTAAGGTACAATGTTGAAAAAATTGTTATCGAACTTTGTTTTTTGGGGTGTTTCCGTGACGTCGTAATTTGTAGTGCGGCCATCGTTCCAAGTCGATTCTAATCGGGCTCCTACTTTACCGCTCCATTTCTTAACTTTTAGTACATATCCGGCATAGACGCCTAAGATATGTTGTGTATAGTCGAGATCGTTGACCGGGAGCGGTGTTTGTTTCCAATCTTCGGTTGTTTCGTCCCAAATGCTTTTGTCTCTATCTCCATCGCTTACGTTACAGCGCATGATGTATTTTACCCCGCCCTCGATTTGATGCATATCGGTCAAGGGGTCGAAATAGTCTATCTGTATGGTTTGTTCGGTTCCGTGAGCTTTGTTTTTACTTTTTTCGATGTAGTTTTCTGAATGAAGAATTCCCTGATTTTCGGTCGTGTAGTCCGAGTTGTTGGGATTGTACTCGAATTGATACGAGGCTGTTAGCGTGCGGTCTTTTTTTGCGAAAGAGCGTTGGTAGTCGAGAGTACCCGATACAGAACCGTAGTCGCTGCTGGAACTTCCTAACGAACGATATTGACTGCTGGGAGCATTGGAGCGATTGAAATAGGTTTGATTCAAGTCATTTGTCGATTTGTTGTTTCCCAACCAGCCCCATGCCGAGAAACTGATGAGGTTAAGCGTGTCTATTTCATAACTGGCTTCGATGGACATGTTATGTCCGGCTCCCCGATATTTGGAAGAACCATATACTTCGGAGCGGTAAAATTCATCGTTGGCAAACGTCTCCAAAAGCTTTCGAGTGACCTCCGTCGCCGTTGGTATAACGGCGACGGAGTATCTGCCGGAGAAAGCGAATTTCCCGATTTGGGAAGAGAGATAGACGTTTCCCCCGAAGCCTCCATAGGTGTCGGCATTTGCACCTACACTACCTACGATACCGTTGGTTTCCCGGCGGGAAACTGTGATGATGTTGATGATGCCGCCTACACCTTCGGACTCGTATTTGGAAGAGGGATTCGTGATAACTTCGATATTTTTAATCGTATTGGCCGGCATACTTTTGAGAACTTCTTTGACATTGTCTCCCGACATTACTGCCGAACTTTTCCCATTGACCAATACTTTATAGTTGCTTTGTCCGTTCAATCGTATATTTTCTTCGGCATCGACTGTAATCATGGGAACCTTCCTCAGCATATCCAGTGCATTATTGCTGGCGGCGTCTGGATCGGCTTCCATATCGTAAGTGATTTTATCGATGTCGCTTTTTATTAAAGGTTTTTGAGCGACCACTGTTACCTCGGATAACTCTGAACTTTCTGTAAGTTTTATGGTTCCTAAATCTTTATTTTTTTCATTTTCCGAAAGTGATATATCGACGTATTTTGTTCCGTAGCCAACCGATGAGACGACCAGACGGTAATTTTGACCCGCCGAGGCTGTGATCATAAACTTCCCTAGTTCGTCCGAAGCGATTCGGCTCAATACTTTTCCTTCGTTGTTCTCTATCCCTATGGTGACAAACGGAATAGCTTCTCCGCTAATCGAATCGGTAACAACCCCGTTTATTTTACAAGCGGTAGTGGCTGCTTGTGCCGCAGTACATAATGAGAATATAAATCCCAATAATATACCTAATTTGAAAACTCTTTTCATTTTTTACCTGATAAAATGTATTGTGGTTTAGTGAAATGATTTGTATTATTCGTCGGTTTTGACATTGATTTTCATTTTGAACGTTCCATGAGTTTCTGCACTGTCGTTATTCGTTTCGGAACCTATGGTTATATTATATTCATTGGACCATGTGTTAACACCGATATTATTGTTGACGAGAGAGAAATCTCTGTATTTTTCTGGAAAAATGGCTGTGCCTATGTTGTTCTCGGTTATTTCCATCGGACGGTTTGTGCAGCTCAATGCAATCAGTCCACCGATGTTATTTTGAAGGAGGCGGATAGGAGCGGTATTTATGCTGTCTTGGAATATTAAGGTCCCTAAGTTTGATGAGACGATATCTGTTTCGCCCGAGGAATTGAGACTAATCTTACTGAGATTGGCATTTGCGATCTTGAATTTTATGTTCGGATTTTTGTTTTCGATAATTAGATTTACTTCTTCCTCATAAATGATTTTGTAACTACTATGGGCGTTTCCCGATATACGAATCGTATCTTCGTCGTATCTGTGATTGTCGATAAGAGTCGACTCAGAATCGGCATCGGTCGTAATATTGATTGTAGTGCCGATACTGTCGCTCCCGAAATATTCTTCGGTAATGATATATCGGGTAGGGGTATTCGGATCCGATTTATTCCATAGGGTTTGTATGCCTTTAAGTTTTGATTCGGGAGATAGGTTGTTGACCGTTTTTACGATTACGATAGGAGTGATTATTAGCAAGACGAGGAAAATAATCAGTATATAGTAGAGCGTTTCATAATTGTGTGTTTGATGTTTTGGAATTTAATTTATCGATGAATTGTTTATACATGAGATCGATTTCTTCCATAGAAATGTTGAGTGTATATATCTGTATGAAGAAACGTTGTAATTCGTTTTTAAGGAACTCGTTACGGCGGTAGCTCTTTATTTTTATTTTGGCATCGGGCGAAACGAAGAACCCTATGCCTCGTTTGTTGAAGATGATGCCCTGGGTCTGCAAGAATTCATAAGAGCGCATGACCGTGTTGGCATTCACTTCCACGAGTGCGGCATATTCGCGTACCGAAGGTATACGGCTCCCGATGGCATAGTACCCTAACAGAATCTCGTCGCTGATTCGTTCGGCTATTTGTAAGTAGATGGTTGGGTTCTCTTTGAATTGCATGGCTATCGTTTGGTTTCATTTATTTCCAATTCTTTCAGTCTCAAATATCCGATGTATCCTAAAATAGTTGTCTCGGCGATTTGGACGGTATTTATAAGCCAAAAGAAATTTGAGCTGTTATCGAAAAATTTTCCTATAAAAAGGTAGGAAACGGCTGAGCCGATTTCTTCATTTGTCAGAAATAAGGAGCAAGAAAATGAAAATACAATAGAAAAAAGAAAAAGAGCCGATACCGTTTTCAAGAAGCTGTTCTTCTGCCACAATGTGGCGCCGAGTGTGAATGTCGCGATTGTGCTAAGTACGGAGGTAACAAAGAATATCGTGGTAAACCCACTGTTTTTCCACATCGAGAAGCAACCCTGCAAAGGTGTTCCCGGATTGAATATTTCGCCTCTTATGGTAGAAGATATTAGCTCCGATGCATATTGGGCTACGACAATGGCTGCGAAAAATAGTAAAGGATATAGGACAATGATCGACAATAGATGTGCGATATATTTTTCGGCTGTCGATACTGGAACGGTAAGATAGACTACTCGTTTAGGACGTATCCCTATTTGGTCGGCGAGACTTGAACTACTTTTGGCGATATAGATGAAAAATCCGAGCCAAATAAGCATTTGTGCACCGCTTGATGTAATGAACGGCTGGCCGTCCGTATGGAAAATAAACATCAATAATGTATAAATGCCGGTCAAGGATATAAATTGCAGGGAGAGTCCTCTTTTCCATTCATATACTTGTTTGGTGCAATATTTCCAAAAACGTTTGGGCTGGAATATATGGGCCGTCACAGACCATCTGAAATAGCCTAAACTGAATTTCCCGATTCGTACGGGATCGATGATATCGGTTTCTTTCATGTTCGTATTATTTTGCGGAGGAATTGAATATATTATGAATTACTTCGGGGTCACCTATTGTACAGTTGAAGAGCATTTCAATATCGATTAGCGACTCTTCATCGGTTTCATTGGGCAATATAGCACTATATCCCGCGATAGTCGATACTTTATAGAATGCACCGGCAATCTCACTTTCGTTGCCTCCTTTAATGAACCGAAGTCGAGAGCTTATCGTGTGGGTATCGGCATCGAGTAGTAGAAGTCCGTTGTCGAGTATGGTGATGTGATCGATCATGTTTTCTAAGTCGCGTACTTGATGGGTAGATATGGCTATGCTTTTTTGCTCGTTCATACCCGATGCAATGACTTTACGGAATTGGCTTTTTGAAGGAATGTCCATACCGTTGGTCGGTTCGTCCATGAGTAATAAAGGTGTGTTTGTCGCAAGAGCGAAACTGACCAAATATTTTTTCTTTTGTCCCATAGAAGTTTTGGCTAGATTTTTTGTGTGTTCTAACTCAAAATCGGAAAGATATTGATTGAATTGATCGATGTTGAAGTTGGGATAAAACACACTGTTCCGACGGACATAATCGTCGATCGATATGGAAGGGAGATCGAATTCTTCGGGCACAAGGAAAATTTTTTCTAAGGTTTCGGGTAATCGGCGTTTTACTTCAATCCCGTCGAACCGGATAGAACCTTTGTGAGGAAACATCAATCCGCACATCATGTAAAGA
>ULRO01074970.1_pt1 | contig 14351 bp, 15 predicted proteins | sample 1955421 | NCBI WGS metagenome assembly ULRO01 (sample SAMEA4835682, study PRJEB28245) | human gut metagenome | biome: gut microbiome; material: fecal sample | place: Denmark | collected 2008 | reverse complement strand
GTTTAGAACCGCCCCGGTCGCGCACATGAGGGGGGGTAACGCAAAATTCAGGAGGTGGCATACATTATATGGCGGAAGAAAAAAAGACATACGAAGATATGTCAAACCCTGAAAAAATTGACGCGAAAAAGCGAAAAATTAAAAAACTTTTCCGTGATTTACCCACAGAAAAGAAGCAATTCGCGGAGGGTTTAATCAATCAATTCGCGGTCACGTCGGTTACGCTGGAACGCCTTGCCGACGCGATCAACAACGGCGATCTTATCGAAGATTTTGTGCAGGGCGCACAGAAAATGCGTCGGGAGTCCCCCGCCCTACGCGCCTATAACACGACGATCAAATCGTTTTCGACGCTGACAAATCAGCTTATCAGCCTGCTGCCGGAAAAGGAAAAGAAAACGGCGGGCGATGAACTGATGCAGTTTATTACGAAGCCGAAAGCGGCGGGCAGATAATGAACTATGTGCGCGAATACTGGGGGCGGATTTCAAGCGGCGAGATCGTCACAAGCCGCCGCGTCAAAGCTGTTTACGGGCGGCTGATGCAGGAAATGGACGCGCCCCCGGATGATTCGGCGTATTATTTCGACGAAGAAACCGGGGAACGCCCGATTTTATTCATTGAGCAATTCTGCAAGCAGTCGCAGGGTACACTCGGCGCGGCGTTGAAGCTGGAATTATTTCAAAAGGCGTTCATTCAGACGCTATTCGGTTGGCTTGAAAAAGACACGGGATACCGGCGCTTCCGCGAAACGCTGCTTTTAGTCGCCCGAAAGAACGGCAAAACGACGCTGCTTGCGGCTATCGCGCTGTATCTGCTTGTCGCGGACTATGAGGGCGCGGCGGAAATCTATTCCGTAGCGACGAAAAAAGATCAGGCAAAAAAGACGCTGACCGAAGCCGTCAACATGGTCAAGCAGTCGCCGGAACTGCGCGCGATCATCAAAAAGCGCCGGAACGATATTTATTTTCCGGCGACGGCATCCATCTTTGAAGCCCTCGCGTCGGATTCCAACACGCTTGACGGTCTAAACTCCCACGCGGTTATCATCGACGAATTGCACGCCATTCGTGACCGCAATTTGTACGAAGTTATGAAGCAATCGACCTCCAGCCGCCGACAGCCCATCGTGATTATGATTACCACATCCGGCACGGTACGCGAATCCGTGTTTGATAACATTTACGAATTGGCGTGCAACATAGCCGACGGCAAGATCACGGAAGATACGTTTTTGCCGGTGCTGTATGAACTGGATGACCGCGCCGAATGGACAGACCCGCAAGCGTGGATAAAGGCGAATCCGGGACTCGGCACGATCAAGCGTTATTCTACACTGGCATCATTCGTCGAGCGGGCAAAGAAGAACCCGGAAGATTTACCCGGCGTTCTCTGCAAGGATTTCAACGTAAAATCCGTGACAGCGGCGGCGTGGTTAAGCTACGACGAAGTAAAGAGCGACGCGACGTTTACCATGCAAGACGTGTATAACACGTACGCAATCGGCGGTTGTGACCTATCCGCGACAACTGACCTGACGTGCGCGACGCTCCTGATTCGCAAATCCGGGGATGACCCGCAAATTTACGTTTTACAGCATTACTTTTTACCGGCGAAGAAGCTGGAAATGCTGGACGAACACAACACGCAGGAAGCGCCCTATAAAACATGGGCTGACCGTGGTTTGCTGACGGTATGCAACGGCGTGCGCGTGGACTATTCCGATGTTACGGCGTGGTTCTGCCAGATGCGCGACGAATACAAGATCGACACGTACAAAGTCGGATATGACCGCGCCCTCGCGGGTTACTGGGTCGATGAAATGACCTCCAACGGCTTTGAAATGGTCGCCGTTGCGCAGGGTCCGTTTACATGGTCGCAGCCGATGCGCGAAATGGGCGCAGCATTCGCAGACAAAAAAGTGAATTACAACAAAAACCCCGTTTTGCTTTGGTGTCTGACGAACACGGCAGTCAAGAAAAGCGGGGTCAACAATATCCAGCCCGTAAAGATTTCCGACAAGCGCCGCATTGACGGCGCGGTTTCGCTCCTGAATGCGTGGGTCATCTATGTGCGGGATTTCGAGGACTATATGTATTTGGTGGGGTGACAACATGGCAGAAAAACGAGGGCTATTTCAGTCGATCTTCGGGAAGAAGCAGCAAAGCGACAAGGATTTTCATGCGTACAAGCTGCTTAGTTCGTGGGAATCGACCTTTTCGCCGTATTCCGGCAATATGTGGGATATTAACACGGTTCGTTCCGCCGTGGACGCATTCGCCCGCCGCGCATCGACCGCGCAGCCGCGCCACGTCCGGCAGTCCCCGGAAACGACGGTATCCGTCAATGACTACGTTGACCGCATCTTGCAGTATCAGCCGAATCCGTACATGACGGCGGCTGATTTTTATTACAAGCTGGCGGCACAATACAAGGTCTACAACAACGCCGTCGCATATCCCGTCTTTGACAGCCAAAGGCGGCTTGTGGCGATCTATCCCATCAACGCGCAGTATTTTGAATTGCTTGAATACATGGGAACGCTGTATTGCCGGTTCAAATTCGCAACGGGCGCGTCGTATATCTGCGAGTATTCCCGCATTATCCACATCCGCAGACATTTTCTCGAAAACGATATTTTCGGGGATGACAACCGCCCGCTGAATCCTGTTTTGAAAACGGCGAACACGTTCAATCAGTCTATGTCGAAGTTTGCCGAACTCGTCGCCGTCATTCGCGGCATCCTGAAAGTTTCAAACGCCGTGAAAAATGAGGATTTGAACCGCCGCCGTGACGATTTCGTACGGGACAATTTGCGCATGGAGAACAACGGCGCGGGCATCGTGGTCACGGATTCCAAGTATGACTATACGCCGCTGAACGACAAGACAACGCCGATTCCGGCAAATCAGCTTGAATACATCAAGACAGAAATTTATGACTACCTCGGCGTTTCAAAAGAGATCGTCGAAAACACGGCTACCCCGCAGCAGGAACAGGCTTTTTACAGCGGCGAAATCGCGCCGTTCTTCCGCAAGCTAACGCAGGCGTTCACGAACGTGCTGTTTACAGAACGGGAGATAGGACACGGCAACCGCATCATTTTCGCCGCAAATTCCGTGCAGTTTGCAACGCTGCCCGAAAAGGTGACGGCGGCAAAATTCCTGACGGAGATCGGCGCGGCGACGCTTGACCAGATTTTGACGATGTTCGATATGCCGACAATCGGCGGCGAAGAAGGTGCGCGCCGCGTCCAGACGTTGAACATGGTAAATGCAAAACTTGCCGACAAGTATCAGACGGGCGCAGACGGCGAAACGCCGCCGGATGACCCGAAGAAGGAAAAAGACCCGCCGCCCGCAGAGCCGGACGGCGGAGAAGCAAAGGAGGCTTAACGTTATGGGTATGAAACAAGGGCGCGAATACCGCGCCGTGCAGGATTTTTCCCTCGTTCCCCGCGCAGAAGAAAAGGACGAATACCGCGTGCGCGGTACGGCGGTCGTGTTTGATACGCCGACGGTTCTTTTTGAATACGACGGCGTGAAGTATTCCGAGGTCATTGACCGCAACGCATTTGACGAATGCGATATGTCCGACGTGATTTTTAACTACAATCACGGCGGCAAGGTAGTCGCCCGTCTGCGCAATAAAACGCTTACGCTGACCATCGACGAACGCGGCTTGCACATGGAAGCCGACCTCGGCGGCACACAGGCGGGGCGCGAACTGTATGAGGAAATCGACGGCGGGTATGTCGATAAAATGTCCTTTTCCTTTTCTGTGCGCGAATCCAAGTATGACAGCGTAACGCATACCCGCACGATCACAAAGGTCAAGAAGCTATACGACGTGTCGGCGGTGGATATTCCCGCGTACAAAGACACAGAAATTTCCGCGCGCAGTTTCTTTGAAGTGGAGCATTCAAAGGAACTGGCGGCTTTGGAGCAAGCCGCGCGCAGGAAACGTCTGATAGCTTTGACATACTGAAAACCCACATTTTTTGAATTTATGGAGGTAAAAACATGAACATTGAGAAAAGACGCGCCGAAATCGCCGCGCGCAAGGCTGAAATCCGCAAGCTGCTTACTGATGACAAGAACGCCGACATTGACGCGCTGGAAAAGGAACTGCGCGAACTGAATGAGGAAGATGCAGGACTCGAAAAGCGTCAGGCAATCGAACGTATGCTGAATTCCGGCTCGGCTATGGGCAATCCCATCGAAAACCCCGCCGCTGCCCGCAGCCTGCCCGTAGAGGATACGGAAAAGCTGTATCGTTCCGCATGGCTGAAAACCTTGCAGGGCAAGTCCCTGACGGACGATGAAAAGCGCGTTTACGAACAGCGCGCGTATTCGACCGCTGCAAATTCCGCGCTGCCCATCATCCCGGAAACGACCGCGAATCAGATCATCAAGAAAATGTACGAGGTCGCCCCGATTTTGCAGCGCTGCAAAATCTTCCACGTCCCCGGCAATTTCAAATTCGCCGTCGAAGGCACGAACAGTGACGCGGCGCTTCACACGGAGAACGCAAGCATTACCGCCGCCTCCGACAGCCTGACTTCCGTTTCCCTGACGGGCTACGAAATCGTCAAGCTGGTCAAGGCATCCCGCGCATCTTCCGAAATGGCGCTGTCCGCGTTTGAAAGCTACATTGTCGAAGTGATTGCCGAATCCATCGCCCGCAAGATCGAAAATTACATCTTCACGGGTACGGGCAGCGATCAGCCGGGCGGCGTGAAGGTCGCGGGCAAGGGTACAAGCGGCGCGTACACGGACGGCACAGATCAGGTGACAGTTGCAAAAACGGCATCCCTGACAGAAGAAAATGTAGTTTCGCTTTACGGTATGCTTGCGTCCGGCTATGAGCGAAATGCCGTCTGGTGCATGAACAAGGCGACGTTCTTTACTGATTTCTTCCCGCTGATGAACAAGTCGAAGAACAACCTCATCGAATTCGCAGGCGGCAAGTATTACATCATGGGCGCAGAGGTCTACTTCACTGGCTCGCTTGCGGCACATGAAGCGTACTACGGCGATTTCGAGTACATCATCGGCAACTATTCGCAGGACATTACGGTTGCCCGCTCTGAGCATTCCGGGCTTGCAACCAACAGCATTGATTACCTCGGCGCGTGTGTCTTTGACTGCAAGCCGGTTGCCGGACTCGGTGCATTCGTGCATCTCACAAAAGCAACGGCGTAACGCGGAGGGCTGAACATGGCAGTTAGCAGCGAATATGTCGCGGCTATCCGTCAACGTTTGCGGCTGACAACCGACGATTTCGACAATGAAATTACCGACCTCATCAACGCCGCCCGCGCAGACCTTGCGCTCGGCGGCGTTGTTGAGGAAAAAGCGAACGACGAAACTGACCCGCTGATTCTGAAAGCGGTCGAAACGTACGTAAAGGCTGAATTCGGGCTTGACAACGATGATGCGGAGCGATACCGCGCATCGTACAAAGAGCAGCGGAACGGTCTGACGCTATCGGATAAATACATTGTCGCGGAAGGAGGTTAGCCCGTGTATTGGCGCGATGTCGTGATACTCCGCGCCGTAGTCACGGACACGGACGCGGACGGATACCCGGCGGAAGTCGTGAAGGAAACGCGCGTTTTCGCGGACGTGCAATCCGTCAAGCGCACGGAATTCTACGCCGCAAAGCAGATCGGCATTGATCTTGCAATAACCGTGAAAGTCCGATACGGCGATTATGGCAATCAGGAACGTTTGCTGTTCAGCGGCAAGGAATACAAGGTCGAGCGGGCATACACGGACGCGCGCGAATTCTACACGCTGGAATGCTCTGAATTCAAGGAGGCAAGCGCATGAATGTCAACGAAACGCTGAAAACGATGTTTTCCGACCTCCTGCCGGTCGCCGCTGATACCTACAAGGGCAAAGCGACGGAATACATCGTTTTCAACTATACGGCTATCCCGGAAGATTTCGGGGACGATGATGCGCAACACTGGCGCTATCTGACGCAGGTGCATTTATACGCGCCGCATGAAAAGAATTCGCTTGCGTACCGGCGGGAGATCACGCGGCGGCTTGTCGCCGGGGGCTTTACGCGCCCGACGATCACGCCCGCCTCCGATGAAACCGGGCAGCATTACGTTTTTGAATGCGAGATTTCCGGGGGCGTTGACGATGGCTGAATTATCGACACAGGGGCTTGACGGTCTGATTGACGATATGACGGCGCTTATGGAACTGCCAGACGAAACCGTTTTGGAAATGCTGACGGCGGAGGCGGAAGTGGTCGCCGCCGCGCAGCAGTCCGAAGCGCAGAGCATGGGCGTATATGCGACCGGCAAAACGGCGGGGAGGATTTCATACGACAAAAAATTGAAGGTCAAGGGCGCAAGCCGCGCAATCTACGTTTCACCGAAAGGGACGCGCGGCGACGGAAACAAGCGCCGCAACGCCGAGGTCGCATTCGTCAACGAATACGGCAAGGCTGGACAACCCGCCCGCCCATTCATCAACACAGCAAACGAAAAATCAGCAGACGCAGCCGTTGAAGCGGCAGCGGGTGTCTATGACAAGTATTTGAAATCCAAGAATCTTTAGGAGGTTACATTATGGCACAGTTTGGAGCAAAACGCCCTGTTTTTGCGCCCATCAAGACCACGCCTGACGGTGCATTGCCGACGTATGATTACGAAAAGAAAGTCACAATCGGCAAGCTGGTCAAGGCGGATTTGACCGTTACGAACGCTTCCGGCGAACTGTACGGCGACGATGCGCTTGCGGAAAAAGTCGATATGTTCGCGTCCGGCTCTCTGGCGCTGGAAACGGATGACAAGACCGACGAAGTACAAACCGCCCTGCATGGTGCGACGAAGGACGTGGAAAGCGGCGAAGTCACGGACTCCGACGGCGACGTAGCCCCGCGCGGCGGTCTTGTGTATTACAAGGTCATCATGCGCAAGGGTATCCGCTATTTCAAGGGCATCTTCCATCCCGAAACAAAGGCAATCCTCGGCAACGACAGCGCCGCAACAAAGGGTTCGTCTATCACGTTCGGCACGTCCAACACGACGTTTACAATCTTCCGCTGCAATTCCGGCGCATGGCGCATTACGAAGGAATTCACAGGTGAAGGCGCGGAAGCGAATTGTATTGCGTGGTGCGATACGAAACTCGGCAAATCGGCAACGGGTGGCGGCGGTTAAACAATCAGCAGAGCGGGCGCGCGGGTCAATTCCGCCGCCCGCTTTGGCGCTATGGAGGTAAAGACAATGAAAGCGGCAAAAATCACGGTTGCGGGTACAACGTATTTCCTCGTCATGGACGGCGAAGCGATGTTTACCATCCGCGACATTTACGGCGGCACGCGCCTGATGCTGGAAAAGATGGAACAGGACACGCGCGAAGGTTTCCTTGAAACGTGCAACGCCGCCGCTATCCTTGCAGAGCGCGGCGAACTCGTCCGCCGCCGGTTGGGATATGAGCCGGGGCGCATCCCGGAACGCGACGATTTCGCGCTTTTGACGCAGCCGTATGAAATCGTCCCGCTGAAACGTGCGATTGCGAACGCAATCAAACTCGGTTACGGGCGCGAGATCACAGCCCCCGGCGACGATGAAGTTGACGAAGGGCTTGAAGAATTGAATCAAAAAAAAACAAGATTCGCCGCGCGGACTATTACAGAATAGCCGTTTTGTGCGGCATTTCCCCGGCTGATGCGCTGTTTATGCCGCCGGGGGAAGTATTTGACTTGTGGGAACTGTACCTTATCGCACACGGTAAAGGCAACAACGGGGAGGGTAACTGATGGCAACGCGCACAATATCAACGAAATTGCAGCTTGACGGCGAAGCCGAATACCGCGCGTCGCTAAAAAATATCAATTCCGAACTCGGCACGCTGAAAAGTGAACTGAAATTGACAGAATCGCAGTTTGCGGGACATTTGAACAGCTACGCGGCGTTGTCTGCAAAGGGCGAAACCCTCGCGGGTATGTATGACCAGCAGGAAAAGAAACTTGCCGCGATCAACAAAATTCTGTCAGAAGCAAAAGACGCGCAAAGCAAATTCGGGAACGAAGTCCAGAGCGCGAAAGACAAAATTGCAAAAACCGAAGCCGCCATGAATGCGCTTGCGGATGCGGAGGGGGACACTTCCGAACAGCAGGCAAAATTGACGGCGGAACTCGAAGAATACAAGACGGAACTTGCGACCGCCGAAGCGAATCAGCAGAAAGCGACGGAAGCCGTCAACAAATATCAGACGCAGGCAAACAGCGCCGAAGCCGAATTGAATAAACTCGGCAATGAGATCGACGAAAACAACAAGTGCATGGACGAAGCTGCAAAATCATCCGACAAATGCGCTGATTCCGTCGATAAATACAGCGGCAAGGTCAAGAAAGCCGACGAAGATACGGAGAAGTTTTCCGAAAAGCTGAAAACCGGGCTTGTCGCCGGTGCGACGGCGGCAGCGGCGGCGTTTGCGGCGATCAGCGCGGCGGCGGTCAAGCTGGGCGTTGAAGTTGTGACCGCGTATGCGGATTATGAACAGCTTGTCGGCGGCGTGGAAACGCTTTTTCAGGACAGCAGCGGCAAAGTCTTAGACTATGCGAACAACGCCTACAAAACGGCGGGTCTGTCCGCAAATGAATACATGGAAACCGTGACCAGCTTTTCCGCAAGTTTGTTATCCAGCCTCGGCGGGGACACGGAAAAAGCCGCAGACTACGCGGATAAAGCGATTACGGATATGTCAGACAACGCAAACAAAATGGGGTCTGACATGGACAGCATTATGAACGCCTACAAAGGATTTTCAAAGCAGACGTTCGCAATGCTTGATAACTTGAAGCTGGGCTACGGCGGCACAAAAGAGGAAATGCAACGGTTGCTTGATGACGCGGAAAAGATTTCTGGCATCAAGTACGATATTTCCAGCTACGCCGACATTGTAGATGCTATTCACGTCATCCAGACGGAAATGGGCATTACGGGAACGACGGCGAAAGAAGCGGAAGAAACGATTTCCGGCTCTATTGGAATGCTGAAAACGTCGTTTCAAAACCTCATTACCGGCATGGGCGACGCGGATGCAAATATTGACCAACTGTGCGATAACGTCGTAAATTCGTTCAAATCCGTCGTAAAGAATATTTCTCCCGTCATTCAGAATCTTGCAAAGACGATTCCGAATGCAATGGAGGGGATTCTGGACGCGATCAGCCCGCTAATTCCTGAATTTCTGGAACTCGGCGTGAATCTGTTTGAAGCCCTGTTAAACGGTATCATAGATATGCTGCCGGAATTGAGCAGCACGGCGGCGGAACTGATTACGACGCTGATTACGGGCATCGTGGAGGCGCTGCCGCTTGTAGTCGAAGCGGCAGCGCAATTATTGACCGCGCTTGTTGAGGGTATCGGGGCGGCGCTGCCGACGCTGATTCCGGCGGCGGTGGAAGCCGTCACGCAGCTTGTGCAATCCCTGATTGACAACATTCCGCTGCTTATTGAAGCGGCGTTGCAGCTTGTCACAGGGCTTGCGGAGGGCATCATTGAAGCGATTCCCGTATTGCTGGAGGCGCTGCCGGAACTGATTGAAAGCCTGATTTCGGCGTTGCTTGAAGCCGTCCCGCAGATCATCGAAACGGGCGTGACGCTTCTGACCGCCCTCGTCACTAACCTTCCGACGATCATTCAGACGATCATTGCGGTACTGCCGCAGATCATCACAAGCGTCATTCAAACGCTTTTGACGCATTTGCCGGAGATCATTGACGCGGGTTTCAAGCTGCTTACGGCGCTGATTGACAATCTGCCGGAGATCATTTTGACCATTGTCGAAGCGATTCCGGAAATCATTTCTGCAATCATAAAGGCTTTGACAGACAATATACCGCTTATCGTAGAAACCGGCGTGAAGCTGCTTACGTCCCTGATTACGAATCTTCCGCAGATCATCGCGGAAATCGTGCGGGCAATGCCGGAGATCATTACCGGCATCGTCAATGCGCTGTCAGAGGGCATTTCACAGGTAACGGAAGTCGGCGCGAACATTGTGCGCGGCTTGTGGAACGGCATTCAGTCCCTTGCCGGTTGGCTTTGGGATCAGGTTAGTAGTTGGATTTCCGGCATTTGGGACGGAATCAAAGATTTCTTCGGCATCGCATCCCCGTCAAAACAGATGGCATGGGTGGGGTCAATGCTTGTCGAGGGTCTGGCGGGCGCAATCGACAAAGACGGCGACAAAGCCGTTGCAGCCGTTGACGATATGGCGGCGGGCATGATTGCGGAAGTCGAGTCCGAAATGGCAAAGGTCAACGCTTCCCTCGCGGATGGCATCGGGGACATTGAAACGGGCTTTACCGCGCGGGCGACCATTCAGGAAGTCGCCGCGTCTATTCCGGCATCCCTGAACGCTGGACGCATGGGAGCGGGCGCGACCGCAGGCGGCGAAACGACCGTTACAAATCATTTTCACATTGCGGCGCTGCAAGTGCGGGAAGAAGCCGACGTGAAGAAGGTTGCAAAGGAACTCTACAATATGCAGAAAACGAAAACGCGCAGCAAGGGGGTCGTTACGTAATGATTGGATTTACATTCAACAACGTCCACAGCCGGGACATGGGCGTAGTATTCAAGTCCGATGACAGGACGCTGCTTCCGGCAAAACGAATCACGCAATACAAGATTCCGGGCAAGTCCGGCACGTATGACATTGCAGACGGCTACGACAACCGGCAGATTTCATGCACAGTCGCTTTTGTTGGAGCGGGCAACGCATACGCGGGCGTTCGGCAGACGGCGCGTGCCGTCGCGGAATGGCTCTCCGGCGACGGTCTGCTTATTTTCGATGACGAACCAGAAAAGGCGTACAGCGCAAAGGTCATTGACGGAATCGGCATTGAACAGATTGCCGTTACCGGGCATTGCAGCGTTACGTTTTTGTGTGAGCCGTTCGCGGAATCCATCGGCTACAACCAGAAAGCCGTGCAGTCCGTTTCCCTGCCGGATACGGTCACGATTAACGTAAAAGGCACGCAGGAAACCGACGGGCTGATTTACATTACAGCGCGCGGCACAATTACGAATTTGACCGTTACGCGGTTAAAGGTGAATTAAAGAACGGAGGTATTTCAACATGAGCGCATTATCAAACGTCCACGCGACAAGTCTACTGAACACATCCTTGCGCAGCGGCACGTACTACCTTGCATTATTTCTGACTGACCCGACGGCAAGCGGAAACGGCACGGAAGTCAGCGGCGGCGGATACGCCCGCAAGATCATCACGTTCGGTACGCCGTCGCTTGTGTCCGGCAAAGAACAGGTCACAAACAGCGCTGCCGTCGATTTCGGCACGATGACCGCAGACCTCGGCACGGTCGCGTATTGGGGCATCTACGATGCACAGTCAAGCGGCAATCTGCTTTGGTACGGCTCGTTTTCGCGCAGCAAGAATGTGTTGAGCGGCGACGCAATCACGGTTTCGACGGGGGCAATCGTCTGTACGCTGTCATAAGGGGGCAAGACCATGTTTAACCGCTCTGCATACAACAGAACATCGTTTAACCGTTCATCGTCCATCGTCTTTGAATGGCTTGCGACGGCGAACGCGGAAACGGATGCGTCAGCGGCGGTCAAGATCATCCGGCATTTGAACGGAGCGGTCGAAGCGGTTGCAGAAGCGCGCGGCGTGATTATCCGCGTCGTGCTGCCGTCTGCCATTGCAGAAGCAGAATCATCCAGCGTGGGTGATTACATCCGCATACTGTTCTTTGACGCGATGGCGGAAGCCGTAGCGACGGCGACCGCAGCAGGCGTTTCAACGTACGGTTCGATTACGATGCAATTCCCCGGTCTGACCATGACAGCCGGTGACGAACTGATTATTGACACAGGACACATGACGATCACGCTGAACGGTGCGAATGTCATTGACCTTCTGAGCGATGACAGCGAATTTTTCAAGCTGAAACCGGGCGAAAACGACATTATCGTAGAGGGCGGCACGACGGCGGACATTAAAGTTTTGTGGAAAGACAGGTGGCTATAATGAAAGTCCCACAGATTTTTGACCGCAACATGAAGCGCCTTGCGTTCCTTGACAACGCCGTTTCCGTCGGCTATTCGCTGGAAATCAATTCGTTATGGACGGCGACGTTTACGCTTCCGGCGGACGATGACAAGAACGCCTATTGCCAGCCGTTGAATTTCGTTGAAATCTTTGACGGCGACGAAAGAATTGACCTGTTTCGCATCATCGGGGAAGATTTGGAGCGCAGCAACGGCGCGACGCGGTTCTATGACTGCGAACACGTCCTTGCTACGCTCCTGTCCGACGTGCTGTTTCAGTACCATCAATACGGCGGGGGCGGCATCAAGACCGCCGACGTGCTGAACTACGTGCTTGCGCGGCAGACAACGCGCAACTGGGTTTTGGGCGATTGCGATTTCAAGCGGTATTTCGAGTACAACTGGGAAAATTCAACGCTGCTTGCGGCGCTGTTCGCCGTGCCGGAATGCTTTGACAGCGAATATATGTGGACATGGGACACGACTGTTTACCCGTGGACGATTTCGCTTGTAGCGCCGTCGGACACGATGAAAAGCGAAGTCCGATACGCGAAGAACATGACCTCGATGAAAAAGACCGTGGACGCATCCGGCATCGCAAACCGCATTTATGCCCTCGGTTACGGCGAGGGCGTGAATCAGTTGACCATTGCGGGCGTGAACGGCGGCAAGCCGTATGTCGAGGATGCAATGAGCATTCAGCAGTACGGGCTATGTTCGACCATCCTTGTAGACAGCCGGTATGAAGTCGCGGAAAACCTCAAGGGCTACGCGGAACAGATGCTTGCAGAACTGAAAAACCCATATGTCAGCTATGAGATTGGCGCAATCGACCTTCACAGGCTGACCGGCGACACGTTTTCAAAATTCCGCCCCGGCGAGATCGTCCGCGTCGTGGATGAAGCCGACGGCATCAACCTCCGCACGCGCATTGTCAGCGTGGAGAAAAGCGACGCGCAGGGCGACCCCGGAAGCGTGACCGTGACCATAGCCAACAAGTCAAAGGACATTGCGGGCAGCATTTCGGAACTGCAAAACCGCGCCCTCATCAACGAAACGTATGCGCAGGGCGCGACGAATCAGCAGATTTACAATTTCACGGACAACGCCGACGCAACGCATCCGGCGACGCTGAAACTGTATATTTCTGATTCCGTCGTGCGTATCAACAAAATGCTGTTAAACATCCAGTTTGAAGCATTCCGCGCGTATGAAAAAGCAATCGGCGGCGGTGGCGGGCAGACAACCTCCAGCGGCGGCGGACAAACAACGTCATCCGGCGGCGGTTCGACCACATCCAGCGGCGGCGGGTCTACAACCTCGTCCGGCGGCGGAACAACGTCATCGTCAACAAGCCTGCGAAGCAGCAACACAATCAATTCTTCGGATAATGGCGGCAGCGGCGGCGAAAATCACAATCACGGTCTTGCGCGCGGCGACCGCCTTGCGCTGATAGACTACAACAACAATATCATCGGCGGCGTGAATTTCGCGCCGTCCGGCGCGCATACGCATCCGGGGCATACGCATACCGTCGGTTCGCACACGCATAGCGTCAGCGCGCATACGCATAGAGTCAGCGCCCATACGCACACGGTAAAGGCGCACACGCACACGGTTCAAGATCATACACACAAAATCGAATTCGGCATCTATGAGGGCGCGCGGGCATCTTCGGCAACGATCAAGGTTGACGGCGTGGAAATCCCTGCCCCGGCATCGTATGACAATCTGGATATTGTCGAGTACCTGAAAACGGACGGCAGCGGAAAGATTCAGCGCAACGCATGGCATACGATTCAGATTTTACCGAATTCCATGAGCCGCATTGTCGGCGCGGTATTCATGCAGACGTTCTGCAATTCGCGCGGCGGCGGCGATTACTAAAACGGGAGGTTACGCAATGGCAGAACTTGCAAAAATGTACCCGCCACAGGCGAACACGCCGGAAACGTCCCTGTCCGGCGCGCTGACGGCGGCGGGAACGACCGTAAACGTCGTTGACGGGACAATGCTGCCGGATGCGCCGAACTTGCTGACAATCGGTGCAGACGGGTCTACGGCGGAAACTGTGCTGATGACCGCAAAGAACGGGAACGTGCTGACCGTTGTACGCGGGCAGGACGGCACGACCGCGCGGGCGTGGTCTGCGGGCGACGTTATCGGCAGATATTTCACGGCGGCAGATCAGAAAGCAATGCAGGACAACATTACAGCCCTGAACGACGGAAAAACGGAAAAGGTCACATCCCCGACGGATGGCAACCTCGTCGCGTTCGACGGCACGACCGGCAAGCAA
>ULRO01019242.1_pt1 | contig 14496 bp, 10 predicted proteins | sample 1955421 | NCBI WGS metagenome assembly ULRO01 (sample SAMEA4835682, study PRJEB28245) | human gut metagenome | biome: gut microbiome; material: fecal sample | place: Denmark | collected 2008 | reverse complement strand
GCTGGTCGGCTGCGCCGACTGCGCCTACTTCGGCGGTGAGGCCTGGTTGCCTGCGGCAACAGCGGCCCGGGAGGTAGGGCTGAGTTTGTGTGGGCTGGTCGCCGTAGGCGACTTTGCCCTGTTGGGGTAAAAAGGTCTTGATTTTCCGTGGAGTTGTTTGTAAAATTCAAGGTTAGAGAAATTTAGTGGCTTTGAAGGATTGAGGTGTTTTGGATGGCTGTCGGGCAGGAGTTGGTGGTGCATCCTTTTTCGCCGGTTGTGGACGGGCATTCCAGAGTGTTGATTTTAGGTAGTCTGCCGTCGGTGAAGTCGAGGGAGAATCATTTTTATTACGGGCATCCGCAGAACCGGTTTTGGAAGGTTTTAGCGGGGGTGTGTCAGGCGGAGGTTCCGGTGTCGGTGGAGGAGAAAAAGGCTTTTTTGCTGGCAAATGGGATCGCTGTGTGGGATGTGATCGCTTCCTGTCGGATTGTAGGGTCTTCGGACAGCTCTATCCGGGATGTGGTAGCAAACGATGTGGCGGGGCTTTTGCAGGATTCCGGGATTGAGGCGGTGTTCTGCAACGGCGCAAAGTCATGGGAGTTATATCACAGGTATTGTGAGAAGGCATGTCAGCGGGAAGCGGGGAAGCTTCCCTCCACGTCGCCGGCGAATGCGGCATGGTCGCCTGAACGGCTGATAAAAAGCTGGGGCGAGGCGCTTTTGCCTTATGTTGGCCCTGGCAGGAAAGGATAAATAACAATGGTTACAGTGCGCAGCATGCAAATAGAGGATTATGATCAGGTATACGCCCTTTGGATGACGATTCACGGGTTTTCGATCCGGACGATCGACGATTCCAGAGAAGGGGTGGAGCGGTTTTTGAAGCGAAATCCCGGAATCAGCGTAGTCGCTGAGATGGACGGCAGAGTGGTCGGCGCGATTTTATGCGGGCATGACGGGCGCAGGGGCTGTCTATATCACGTCTGTGTGCATGAGGATTACCGGATGCATGGGATCGGCAGGGCGATGGTGGTGCACTGTATGAATGCGCTGCAGCAGGAGGGCATCAATAAGGTGTCCCTGATCGCGTTTACGAAAAATGATATCGGCAACGCCTTCTGGAAGCAGATCGGCTGGACGAAGCGCGAAGATTTAAACTATTACGATTTTGTTTTAAATCAGAAAAATATCGAAAATTTCAACGCTTGAGCGGGCAAAAGATACTGCTCAATCTGACATAAAAAGAAAGGCAGGAGGAACATATGGAGATCATTACAGGCGGCGTAACCGCGGCAAAGGGATTTTTAGCAGCCGGCGTAGAGGCCGGGATCAAGTATCAGAACAGAAAAGATATGGCAATGGTGTATTCCAAAACGCCGTGTCGCGCAGCGGGCGTGTTTACGACGAATGTAGTAAAAGCGGCTCCTGTTTTATGGGATAAGGAAGTCGTAGAGAGCGAGTGGGAAGCTCAGGCGATCGTTGTAAACTCCGGTATCGCAAATGCGTGTACCGGAAAGCTCGGCTATGAATATTGCAGGGAGACGGCAGGAGCGGCAGCAGATGCGCTGGAGATTTCTCCTCAGAGCGTCCTGATTTGTTCGACCGGCGTCATCGGTATGCAGCTTCCGATGGAAAAAATGACCGAAGGTGTGCGTATGCTGGCAAAGGCGATCAAGCCCGGAGAAGAAGCAGGAACCGATGCGGCGAAGGCGATTATGACAACGGATACCCGCAACAAGCAGGTTGCAGTAAAGGTGACGATTGGTGGAAAAGAAGTAACCATCGGCGGCATGTGCAAAGGCTCCGGCATGATTCATCCGAATATGTGTACAATGCTCGCATTTGTGACAACGGATGTGAATATCTCCAAAAAGCTTCTGCAGGAAACACTGAGCGCTGACGTGCAGGATACCTTCAACATGGTTTCCGTAGACGGCGATACCTCGACGAACGATACGCTGCTTGTGCTGGCAAACGGTCAGGCGGAAAACCCTGAAATCACGGAAAAGGGCGCGGACTACGATACGTTTGTGGAAGCGCTTCATTATGTCAATGAGACGCTGGCGAAGAAGATCGCAGGCGACGGCGAGGGCGCAACCGCGCTGTTCGAGGTAAAGGTCATTCATGCGGATAATAAGGAAGATGCAAAGACCCTGGCAAAATCGGTCATCACCTCCAGCCTGACAAAGGCAGCCTTGTTTGGCCACGATGCGAACTGGGGACGGATTCTGTGTGCGCTGGGCTATTCCGGGGCAAAATTCGATCCCGAGGCGATAGAACTGTATCTGGAAAGCAGCGCCGGAAAGATCCTGATCTTCAAGGATGGTATGGCGGCAGATTACAGCGAGGAAGAAGCGACCCGGATCCTGTCCTGCTCCGAGGTGACTGCGCTTGTGGATATGAAGATGGGCGAGGCGGAAGCGACAGCCTGGGGCTGTGACTTAACCTACGATTATGTCAAGATTAACGCGGACTACCGCAGCTGACGCGAACCGGCGTTAGAACGATAAAACAGTCTCACAGCGCCGCAAAAGGAAACGTGCGCAGAAATGGGAGGAAAAAGTGGAAAAACCGGAAATGGAACAGATCATGAAAAAAGCGGAGGTGCTGATTGAAGCACTCCCCTATATCCAGAAATTCAACCGGAAAATTATCGTGGTAAAATACGGCGGCAGCGCCATGAGCAATGAAGAGCTGCAGAAAAACGTCATCAAGGACGTGACGCTGTTAAAGCTGGTAGGGTTTAAGCCGATCATCGTACACGGCGGCGGCAAGGCCATCAGCAAATGGGTGGCAAAAGCCGGCAAGGAGCCTGTTTTTGTCAACGGATTGCGCGTGACGGACGCTGAAACGATGGAAATCGCGGAAATGGTGCTGGGGCGCGTCAACAAAAATCTGGTTGCCATGGTACAGGAGCTTGGCGTACCCGCAGCTGGCATCAGCGGCAAGGACGGCGGTCTTCTGCAGGTGGAAAAGAAATATTCCGATGGGAAGGATATCGGCTTTGTCGGCGATGTGACCAAAGTAAATCCCAAGATTTTGTATGATCTGATTGACCGCGATTACCTTCCGATCGTAGCGCCGGTGGGCATGGATGAAAATTGCGAGACCTATAATATCAATGCAGACGACGCAGCGTGCGCGATCGCAAGGGCGGTCGGCGCGGACAAGCTCGTGTTCCTGACGGATGTAGAAGGTCTGTACAAAGACTTTTCTGATAAATCCTCTTTCATCTCCCGCATTACAGCAAGCGACGCGGAAGCGCTTGTCAGCAGCGGCGAGATCGGCGGCGGCATGCTGCCGAAGTTAAACAACTGTACGGCGGCGGTTAAAGGCGGCGTCAACCGGGTACATATCCTGGACGGCAGAATCCCCCACTGTCTGCTTTTGGAAATTTTTACAGATCATGGGATCGGAACGGCGATTGTCGGAGACGATGAGTAGGTTTAAAGCAGTGCAAAGCACCTTCGGCACAAAGTGCCTGCGGAATGGAGGAAACATGGGTGAATTGATGCAGCAGTATATCGACGAAGCCGAGCAGGATCTTCTGCATACCTATAATCGGTATCAGGTCGTTCTGGATCGCGGCGACGGCGTATCTTTATATGATATAGAAGGAAAACGGTATCTGGATTTTGTGGCTGGTATTGCGGTGTTTGCCCTCGGCTATCATAATGCCGAGTACAATGATGCGCTGAAGGCGCAGATCGACAAGGTCATCCACACCTCGAATTATTATTACAATGTTCCTGCGGTGGAAGCGGCAAGACATCTGAAAAAGGTTTCCCGGATGGACCGCGTGTTCTTCACCAACAGCGGTGCGGAGGCAATTGAGGGCGCGATCAAGGCGGCGCGGAAATATGCTTATTTAAAAGACGGCACGACGGATCATGAGATCATTGCCATGAACCATTCGTTCCACGGTCGGACGATGGGAGCACTGTCGGTAACCGGCAATCCGCATTATAGAGAGGCATTTGAGCCCGGAATCGGCAATATCCGGTTTGCCGATCTCAACGATTTTGACAGCGTGCTGGCATGTGTGAATGACAAGACGTGCGCAATTTTGCTGGAAACCGTGCAGGGAGAAGGCGGAATTTATCCGGTACAGGAGGACTTTCTGAAAAAAGTGCGCGCGCTGTGCGATGAAAAGGATATCCTGCTGATTCTGGATGAAATCCAGTGCGGCATGGGACGAACCGGCTATTGGTATGCGTGGCAGAAATATGGCATAAAGCCGGATATCATGACGACGGCAAAAGCCCTTGGCTGCGGTGTTCCGGTGGGTGCATTTTTAATGACGGAAAAGGTCGGACAGCATTCGCTTACGGCAGGCGACCACGGTACAACCTACGGCGGCAACCCGCTGGCATGTGCAGCTGTGGCAAAGGTGCTGGATCTGTTTGAGGAAAACAACATTCTGGAGCATGTGCGGGAGGTGTCGGCTTATCTGGAAGAAAAGCTGGACAGCCTGGCAGCAAAATATGATTTTATCACGGACAGAAGAGGCATGGGACTGATGCAGGGACTTGTCTTTGACCGTCCGGTTGCGCCTGTGATCAACGCAGCGCTGGAAAACGGTCTGATTCTGATCAATGCGGGAACCAATATTATCCGCTTCGTTCCGCCTCTTGTCATCACCGACGCAGATGTGGATGAAATGATCGAAATTCTGGATTCATGCCTGAAAACGTTTCAGGAGCAAAACGCGTAGCTGCCAGGAAACGGCAGCGCGGCAAAAAAGAAAGAAATGGAGAGGAACATGTCTTTTTACCCAAAACTGATCGGGGCGGTCTGCGGTGTTTGTGCTGCGGGGGCTTTGATTTATGCGGGCGCCTCTGCCCTGGATAAGGCAGGCGTTTCTGCGGACGGTATTCTGTCGTCCAAACCGACGCTGACGGTGTGGTATACCGAGGAAAAACTGGAGGATTATCTTTCCGCGATGGCGCTTGAATATCAGGATGCGACCGGCGTGCGTGTTGTTCCGATTTTGAAAAGCGGTCTGGAATATCTCGAGGCAGTAAACGACGCTTCCATCGCAGCGGAATCGATGCCGGATGTTTACCTGATCAGCAATGACGGACTGGAAAAAGCGTACCTTGCCGGGCTGGCGGTAAATGTGAAGGATCAGAATGCTGTCTTGAATACCGAAAATTTCCCGCAGACTGCACTGGACGCTGTGACCTATCAGGGACATGCGGTTGCTTATCCGCTGTATTTTGAAACCAGCGCGCTTGTATACAACCGGACGTATCTGGAGCAGGCGGCGGCAGAGCTGGAAACGGACGAGGTGTCCCTGATTCCGAAAACGATTGATGATATCCGGAATTTTGCGGATGAGTACAACGCGCCGGAAACGGTAGAATCGGTTTTCCGATGGGATGTATCTGATTTTTTCTATAATTATTTCTTCGCAGGAAATTATATCACCGTTGGCGGAAGCTGTGGGGATGATTCGTCCCGGATCAACATCTATAATCAGGATGCGGTTTACGGGCTTGCGGCGTACCAGAAGCTGAGCCAGTTTTTCTCGATCGATGCGGCGACTTCGAGCTACGACCAGGTTGTGCAGGATTTTTTGGATGGAAAGCTGGTTTATACGATCGCGACCACCGATATTCTGGATCGGGTTGTGCAGGCGAAGGCAGACGGAAGCTTTGCGTGGGAATACGGCGTAGCGTCCCTGCCGGATATCAGTGAAACGGTTTGCTCCCGCGGTATTTCCGTGACCGGAAGCGTTGTTGTAAACGGCTACGGCAAGCATCAGGACGAGGCGGATAATTTCGCAGCATGGCTTTGCACGGACAGCGCGGATAAGCTGTTTGACCGCAGTACCCTTGTGCCTGCCAAAAAGAGCGCAGCGCAGCAGACGGAGGAGATGGCAGCGTTCTGGCAGGAATACAGCCAGACGGTTCCGGTGCCGAAGCTGATGGCGACTGCGAACTTCTGGGTACAGATGGAGATCGCGGAGACGAAAATCTGGGAGGGAGAAAACGTTTCGGACGTTTTAAAAGACCTTTCGGAAAAAATCATGACACAGGTAACCGGCACGCAGTACGTGGAAGAAGAATATATCGAAGTGCCTACGGAGACTCAAATCGATTACGCCGAGAGCGAAGAAGAATAAGAACGTGTATAAAAATCCAACCATAACGCATACTGTATTTCATACCGGACGCTGTCAGGGCGGACGGAAGAAGGAGGCTTGCAGGATGGTTGGATTTTTGATTGCAGTTTTATCCGGGGTTCTGATGAGCGTACAGGGCATTTTCAATACACAGGTCACAAAAGCGTCGAGCATCTGGTCTGCGAATGTGTTTGTGCAGGCGACGGCGCTGCTGTCGTGCCTGGCAGTTTGGCTTGCAGCGGACCGGTCGAATCTGTTTGCCGTGTTTAGGAGCGAGCCGAAGTATCTGCTGCTTGGCGGCGTACTCGGCGCCGGGATTACCTGGACAGTGATTAAGGCGATGGCGATGCTTGGACCTGCAAGGGCGGTTCTGTTTATCGTGGTGGCGCAGATCGCGGCGGCGTACCTTGTGGAGCTGTTTGGGCTGTTCGGCGTTGAAAAAGCAGCGTGGGAGTGGAGAAAGGCGATCGGACTTGCTGTAGCGGCTGTCGGAATTGCCGTTTTTCAGTGGAAATAGCGCCCGGAATATGCTATCCTACCAGTAGTGAGAGGTCTGCAGAAGGAGCTGGATTTTGGTATCTGCAGCCATGAAATACAAGAGAGGATGTGTATTTGATTGTCTTATCAGACGTTATTTTTACAACAGTCTTATCGGGACTGTACGAAACAGTATGAGGAAATTCTGCACAACCCGAACCTGCCGTTGTGGGATTATGTGGTGCTGACGGCTTCGAACGAGGCCCAGGCTCAGGCATATCGTGCGCAGATTTCTTACCGCTTAAAGCATCAGATGCTTCCGGAAAAGACGCACTATGCGGTGCTGCCCGATCCGGACGGCAAGCGCGTCGGAAGCGGCGGCGCGACTTTAAATGTGCTGCGCTATATCCGGGAGCATGCGGCGGGTAAGCAGAGTCCGGCTGCTGTGCCGCATGGCGCAGTGCAGGGTGACGGCGCAGCAGAGAGCAGGCAGTTAGCGTCTGCGCAGCCCGGCGAAGCAGCTTGCCACGCCTTTGACGGCAAGCGTATTTTGGTCATCCATTCCGGCGGGGACAGTAAGCGCGTGCCCCAGTATTCCGCCTGCGGCAAGCTCTTTTCCCCCGTGCCGCGGATTCTTCCAAACGGCCGCAGATCGACGCTGTTCGACGAATTTATGATTGCCATGTGCGGTGTTGCGGCGCGGATGAACGCCGGAATGCTTGTCTGCTCCGGGGATGTGCTGCTGCTGTTTAACCCGCTGCAGATCGATTTTTACGGAAAAGGCGCTGCGGCGCTGTCGATCAAGGAGCCTGCAGAAATCGGCAAAAACCACGGTGTATACAGACGGGACAGGGAAGGAAATGTCGGCGGATTTTTACATAAAAAGACCGTAGAGCAGCTGCACGAAATGGGTGCGGTGGACGAGCACGGGCATGTGGATATCGACACCGGTGCGGTTATGATGAGCGTAGACCTGCTCAATTCCCTTTACAGTCTGATCGACACAGAGGAAAAGTTTGCCGCCTGTGTCAACGAACAGGCGCGGCTTTCGTTTTATGCGGACTTTCTGTATCCACTGGCGTCGGATTCTACCCTGGAGCAGTATTATCAAGAGACGCCCGAGGGTGAGTTTACACCGGAGCTGAGAGCCTGCCGGGAAAAAATCTGGGCGGCGCTGCATCCTTATCAGATGAAGCTGATCCGGATGTCACCGGCGGCATTTATCCATTTTGGGACAACCCGGGAGCTGCTGCATCTGATGACGGAGGGGATGGAGCAATTTACGCATCTGGGCTGGCAGGCGCGGATCAACACCAACAGTCAGGAAAAAAGCTATGGGGCTGGAAACAGCTATATCAGTCTGCGCGCAGACGTTGGCGCGGGAAGCTATATCGAGGACAGCTATTTGCATCATGGTACGGTTGTCGGAGAGCGCTGCGTGATCTCCGGCGTGACGCTGGACGGACAGAGCGTTCCGGCGGATACGGTACTGCATGGGCTAAAGCTGCAGGACGGCAGGTTTGTTGTCCGGATGTACGGCGTTTGCGACAATCCGAAGGAAGCGGCATTATTTGGAAAAAAGATCGGCGAACCGTTGTGGACGGCGGCAGTTTATCCGATTCGAAATACGATTCAGGAAGCAGTATCTGCGACACTGCGTGCATATGAAGACGGTTTTCCAACACTGAAAGACGGGATTTCTTTAAAGGATAGCTTCAACCAGGCGGATGTGACGGCGATTCTGCCCTGGCAGGATAAGCTGGAGGATAAGGTGAAAATTGAATCTCTGTTGGAGGCCATCGACAAAAAGGATAATCTCCATGAGGCGGTGAAGGTGTTCAACGGAGAGATCAATGCGCGTGTAATCCGGCAGCTTTGCGGTCTGGCGGAAAAGCTGGACGAACAGGAGCTGTTTGAATTTTCCCGGAAAATCCGGGTTTATTATGCGCTATCCTGTCTGACGAAGCAGGATAAGTATCTTGACCTGTGCCTGGATACGATCCGAAACGCGATTCTTGTCGGGGCGGTGGCAGGGCTTTCCTACGATCCGACGGCAAAAATGGAGCAGGAGGAAGTGGTGGTACGCCTGCCCGTGCGCGTCAACTGGGGCGGCGGCTGGAGCGATACGCCTCCATATTGCATGGAGCACGGCGGAACGGTGCTGAATGCGGCGGTGAAGCTGGATGGACAGAATCCTGTCGAGGCAGTTGTGAAAAAGATTCCGGGCAATCAGATCGTGCTGGCCAGCGCGGACAGCGGTGCAGAGCAGGCATTTTCTGAAATCAGTCAGCTGCAGGATTCCAGCAATCCTTACGATCCCTTTGCCCTGCATAAGGCGGCGCTGATCGCCTGCGGCATCATTCCGTACCGGGAGCAGATTTCTGTCGAAGAGGTGACAAAAAATCTCGGCAGCGGGCTCTATTTGTCCACACAGGTGATTCATATCCCGAGAGGCAGCGGCCTCGGTACGTCCTCGATTCTTGCGGGCGCATGCGTCAAGGCGATTTATCAGATGCTCGGAAAGAAGCTGTCCCAGGAGGAGCTGTACAACCGGGTCCTGTGCATGGAGCAGATTATGTCCACGGGCGGCGGCTGGCAGGATCAGGTGGGCGGACTTGCGCCCGGAATCAAAATGGTGACCAGCGATGCAGCGATTGTACAGGAAATCGGCTGCAGTCCCTGCAGCATCAGCACAGAGACACTGCAGGAGTTAAACGAACGATTCTGCCTGATTTATTCCGGACAGCGCAGGCTTGCAAGAAACCTGCTGCGCGATATTGTAAGCCGCTATGTGAGCGGTAACCCGGATACGGTGGAGGTGCTTTATGAGATCCAGCGGATAGCGGTTTTGATGCGCTTTGAGCTGGAAAAGGGAAATGTAGACGGCTTTGCACAGCTCCTGAACCAGCACTGGGAGCTTTCCAAGCGGCTGGATGGCGGCTGCACCAATACCTGTATTGATATGATCTTTAGCTCCGTGGAGGATCTGATCGACGGAAAGATGATCTGCGGTGCAGGCGGCGGAGGCTTTTTACAGGTCATCCTGAAAAAAGGCGTGACCGTGGAACAGGTGCAGAAGCGTCTGAGAGAGGTATTCCAGGACAGCGGCGTGGAGGTATGGCGCTGCAGCCTGGTGTGATGACAGCGTGTGCGGCGAAAATACGGCGTGGCAGGCGCGCTGCTGCAGAATAAGTTTAAGGGGATATTCGATATGTTGAAGGGAATTTCACCACTGATTTCACCGGAGCTGTTAAAAGTTCTTGATGAAATGGGACACGGAGACGAGATCGTGCTGGCGGATGCGAACTTTCCGTCCAGCAGCATCGGACAACGGGTGATCCGTGCGGATGGAATCGGTACGGCAGAGCTTTTGGCGGCGATTTTGCCGTTGTTTCCGCTGGATCAGTACGATCCCGAGCATTTCGTCCTGATGGAGGTCGTGCCGGGAGATACGGTTGTACCGGTGATCTGGGAGGCTTATAAGGCTCTCCTGAACTATTATGAGCCGGACACAGAGGTGCATAAGATCGAGCGGTTTGCCTATTACGAGCGCGCCAAAAAGGCGTACTGCGTGGTAGCGACCGGGGAAAAAGCCCAGTATGCCAACATCATTTTGAAAAAGGGTGTTGTGAAGTAGGGCTGGAAAAAGGTTGGTGGGGCAGCAGAAGATCCCTCACTGCGGTATATTTTTTCTCCGGGATCGGGATGATCCGCCCGTCGGTCATCTGCACCTGAAAGCGGCTGATTTTCTGGACGAAGGAGGGATTGATGAGGTAGCTTTCGTGGCAACGGATAAAGAACGCACCGTAGCGTTCCGCGAGGGCGGAGAGGCGTTCGACGGATTCATAGACCTGGTCGGTGGTATGGAGGATCGTATGGCGTCCGTGGGTTTCCGCATATAGGATGGAGCTCCAGTTCAAATAGATCAGCGTCTTTTGTGTGCCGCGGAAGCGGAGCCTGTCAGAGCGGGTTTCTCCGGCAAGAACCAGTTGATCCCGGTAGGTTTCTTCGTAGTGAACCGGATAAATACGGTCCCGTTTGTCATAGGCAATCGCGTTCGAAATATGGCACAGACGGATGTAGGGCGTGTTATTGTGGAATACCCAGGTAAAGACGATCCGTTGATAGACGCGGCCGGAGCTTCCATCCGGCCAGAAGGTATCGACGAGAAAGGAAAGAAGGATATTCATAACATGACTGCTTCCGGTCGGAAGTAAAGTCGCTGTCAGGTTGTGGACGGCAAAACGCAGTTCGTGTTTTTCGGCTGCAAAGGCTGCGACGAGCGCTTTTTTCGTGCGGATCACCTGTCCGACAGCAGGGCCGATCCAGAGAACGTCCTCATCGCAGGCATCCAGAAAAGGCTGAATCCTGTTTTCGTAATAATCCAACAGTATTTGTGCGGTGTAGTCGGCAAGCTCCTGAATTTGCATAAAGCATCCTCCTTCAGAACCGTTATTTAGAACAAAATACACGTCATATTTTACATTATATTGCAGAAAGTGAAAAAATCAAATATAATATTTTTATAGAGACGATAAAATTTGTGCATTATTACGGTTTGCCCATATTGGAAGGGAGGAAGGAGAATGAAACGAAAACATTATCTTGCCTGGATGCTCACAGCAGCGCTTACGGCTGCTTCGGTTATGCCGATGACGGTGTATGCGCAGCCTGCTTCTGCAGGCGGCGGCAAGGTGAAGGTCGTAGAGGGAGATGTAAGCGGAGAGATGCAGGGAGGCGTGATGTCGCCGGGAGCGGTGGCAGTCGAGGGCGCTGACCTGACGGTGAACGGAAACGTTTCGGACGGTCTGGTTTCAGACGGTGCTACGTTAACCGTAAACGGAAATGTGACAGGAAACGGAATCAATACGGTCGTTGCAAAAAAAGGGACTGTGACGGTAAACGGAACGGTAACAGCAACGGATTTGAACCGCCAGACAGGTGTTCTGGCGTCAAACGGCAGCAAGCTGACGGTCGGGGATACGGAGGTTGGCGGAAAAGAATCGACCGGCGTGATTGCAGAAAGCGGGTCGAAAGCGACAGCCGGAAATGTGAAAGTTTCCGGGGAATACATGACAGGAGCTTCGGCGTACGGAGACAGCACGGTTCATGTAAAAGGTGATGTGACTGCAACCGGTGAAAACTCAGTCGGCATTGATGGAGAAACCGGCACGATAAAAGTCGGAGGCGATGTCTCCGGGATAGAAGCGGTCGTTGCAAGGGGAGAGGCTGACGTAACGGTAGGCGGTTCCGTAAGCGGAACATTAAGTGGCATTGTAGCGGTTGGAAACGCATCGGTAAGCGTGAAAGGAGATGCAGAGACGAAGGTCGGCCCTGGCGTGTTTGCGCAAGAAAACGCAACGGTTACCGTCGATGGAAATGTGACCGGTGGAACGTTCTACGAAGCACCGGAGGGCTATGAATACGTGTATCCCGCTATTATTGCAGGGGCCGGCACGACTGTCATCGTAAAAGGGACGGTATCGACAGCAGAAAGAAACTTTTTTGCCGTGGGCATCAATTGCTGGGATGCCGGAAGCCAGAAGGGAACGTTGATCCTTGAGAAAGCGAAAGCCGGCGGAGAGGCGAACGCGATTTATGTGAATGCAGCCCCGGGCGCTTCGCAGGAGGATATTCTGAACAGTCTGCCGGATATCGTGGTGGGAGAGCTGGTCGCAAAGAATGAAGATTTTATCTGGAACAGTTATGACAATGGGCTGTATGGGAACGATCCGGAGGATGAAACAATCGGGGAGCTGAATGAAAAGATTTATGCTACGATCCGGTATATGATCCGGTGGAACAATTCGGAGGGCGGCAGCTTTTCGGTAAACGGAACCTCCAAATACGGGGAGTATGATGTCGCGCAGGAAAATCAGGAGCTTGGGATTACGATTCAGATTGCAGAAGGGTACGAGCTGGAATCCATTTCCGGAGGAAAAGCACAGGTCCTTCAGCGGCCGGATGGAACCTGGTCGGTGATCGTTCCGCGCGGCGGCGGTGTGAATCTGTCCGCAGTGCTGAAACGGATCATAAAGGAAGAAATGAAAAACAGCGCCGTTTCTAATCCGGGTGCTTCCGGTTCGGAAGAGCAGACGACAGTACAGAAAAGCTCCGGCTATGTCGAGTTCCAGAAAGCGGTGCGCAGCCAGATCAAAAATGCAGCACCCGGAGCAGTTCTGGAAGTGGACGGAAAGAACTGGATGAGCTTTGACCGCAGCACGATGGAGGAGCTGAGCAAACGAAATGACCTGACGGTTGTTGTGCGTTTTCGGTATCTTGGAAAGCGTTGGAGAGTAGTAGTTCCGGCTGGCTATGCGGTGCAGACGCTGCTGAATCAGGAAGGATACAGTGGATTTTTATACCTGAGCGCAGTTTTCGGTGCAGTGCCGGAAGAAGCATAATAGATGGAAAAGTCGCCCAGGGCGGAAGCTGCCACCGTCCTGCGGCGGTTTGTGGAGATCGTCATCGATCCGCAGACCGCAAAGGGATGGCACAGAAGAACAGCGGAAAATAGAGATAAGTAAAAAAGAGCTCCTGTTGGAACCATGCCAGGAAAGCAAGTGTGGTTTCCAACAGGAGCTCTTTTTATTCAATACAATAGAATGCTCGCAGAGCGTGCATTCTATTGTATTTGGTATGCGCTGTAAGCGCGTTAGTTTGCATTTCCATCATCGACAGGGACATTGTCGGCTGCGCTGCCGTCGGAAGACGGTGCAGCTGCGGCAGACTGTGTCTGGACAGAGGTTTGTGCGGCATTTAACTGATTGATCTGTGCGTTGAGGCTGTCGATTCGGTGCTGTGCCTCATCGACAGCGTTCTGTGCAGCCGCTTTTGCATTGTCATCGGCAGCCGCTGCAAGCGCTTGATCTGCAATCGCCTTATCCTCTACTGCGGTCTGGAGCTGCTGCTGCAGGCTTACGAGCAGAGCTTCGTACTGTGCAGAGTTGCTGCGCAGCTGAAGCTCGAGCCGTTCCTGCTCGATGATCTGATCTGCACCGGGGGTTGCCATGAAGACGGAGCTGTGCTCGCAGACCCTCTGGGAATCCTCGGAGGTCACCTGACCGGTCAGGATACGTTCGTTTTCCGGAAGCATTTCCAGAGTACCCTCCGTTGCAAAGGGGCAGGCATCTGCTGCGGGAAGACCGCTGTAGGCGCAGACACTACCTTGATAGTGTACGTCACAGGTTTCGGTCGGAACCGTATCTACAGCAAAATATTCTGTCTTTAAGGTTTCACCGCAGAGTGCGGTCGGCAGCTTGCCAGACTGCGCGCAGACAGTCTGAGCGACGATATCGGCAGGCTGGGAGAAGGATTTGTTTTCCAGACCTTCATGCACCTGACTCATGACTGCTTTCCAGAGCTTCTTTGCAAGGCTTCGTTCTTCGCCCTTGCGCAGCTTTGTGTTGTTGTCATAACCTGTCCAGGTCGTACAGGTGTAGTACGGTGTGTAGCCGGAGAACCAGATATCGTTATAATCGGACGTCGTACCGGTTTTACCGGCGATGGACATGCCGCCGAAGTTGACAGCAGTACCGGTACCGGAGGTGACAACATCCTGCATTGCGCTCGTTAAGAGGAATGCGGTGGAGGGTTTGATGACCTGCGTACCCTCGGTGCTGGTGTTATCCAAAATAACGTTGCCGTCGTGGTCTTTTACAATCGTATACAGCTTGGGTCTGATATACTGCCCGCCGTTTGCGATGGTGGCATAAGAGGCGTTTAATTCGATGTTTTTTACACCGTATGTGATACCTCCAAGGGCGAGGGCCTGCTGGACGTCGGAGAAAATCTTGCCGTTTTTCTCTACGCCGTCTACCAGCGTGGTAAAGCCGAATTTCTGTAAATATTCATAGCCCAGACGGGGGGTGATTTGCGTCAGGACCTTTACCGTAACGATATTTAAGGAG
>ULRO01041213.1_pt1 | contig 14760 bp, 8 predicted proteins | sample 1955421 | NCBI WGS metagenome assembly ULRO01 (sample SAMEA4835682, study PRJEB28245) | human gut metagenome | biome: gut microbiome; material: fecal sample | place: Denmark | collected 2008 | reverse complement strand
CCTCCTATCCTGGCTGCCGTTTTGTGTTGTCGTTTTTCAAAAGAATCCGCCTAATTGCCTTGACGGTATATGGGAATCCCGTTAATATATTCAAAGAAAGAAATGTCCGTGACTGTTTCAAATACATGTAGAAGAGGAAGAACCGATGAAAAATTGGGAAGACGTAAAAATTGCACCGGAATTTAATGAACAGGGCGTAGCCTGTTATCGGCTGACCGGAGCTGATTTTTTGAATGAATACTATATTATTTCGGAGGCGGAGACGAGAAAGCTGCTCAACACGCCGGAAATCGTAGGCTATGAGGTCTATAACTGCCTGATTTCTTCTACCTCTCAGATGCTGTATTATCTGAAGGAGCAGAAAAAAGTGACGACGGCAAATATCCTCTCCATTCTTAGGGGGTGCGTTGAACTATCCGCTGGAAGAAAGCTGCTACCGGGAGCATATCCGTGTGCATGACATCAGCTTTTTATCCAGTGAGCGCGTGTTTGAAAACGAAGAAATCGCCGGGTTGGAAATCAAATACAGCAAGCTGACGATGGTGCCGGACAGCACGCTGATGATCGGTGATATCATCGCAAGCGGCGAGACGCTGATCCACTGCCTGCGCTATGTGACAGATTTTTACCGCGAGCACGGCGCAAAGCTGCGCAACATCATCATTTTTACGATTGGCGGTACAAAGGGAATCGATATTTTAGAAGACCTGACCCGCGATATCCGCGAGTTCTGGCCAGAATTTGAAGGCTTTATTACGGTATATTATGAAGGAATTTTTGCAACCTACCAGGACAAGGGCGTTTCCGGCATCAATCTGCCGGATGTGGACTTTTACTGGAAGGGCGGCATCGTTGCACCGGAGTTTCGACGGGAGACGCTGTCCATGTGCAGCCCGCTGTTTGAAAAGTGCATCATTTATGACGGCGGCGCAAGACGCTATGAGATCCACGAGCACGTGGAAGAGGTGCTGGAATTCTGGGAGGGTATCCGGGAACGCGCAGACCAGATCAATTTTCCGAAGCTTCTGGAAGAAAAGCTCGGCTATGAGCTGCCGATCGACTATGAGGACTGGATTGCGGCAAACCACTACGGCTTAATCCGCCCGGAGGATGCCAGATGGCTGTATCGTCAGGAGCAGGGCTATGTCGAAAGCATGAAAAATGTGACGGTGAAGGAGCTGGCGGAGCAGAGAATCGCAGAGTTCACCGGCGCGCTGAGAAAATATATTCTGTAGGGAAATCGCGTGCCGGAGCGTCATGGCTTTTGTGGGCGAACGCCGCATTGCATTAAAAAAGCGTGCGGACAGTGAACGAAATGAAATAGGGTTGCCTTTTTTATAGGAAGAGGATTACCAACAGGCTTTTGCAGTCGAAAGATTGCAGGAGCCTGTTTCTTATGCGCTACAGTTCACCCGCGCCATTCGCAAAAGCGCATCTTCGATGCTTACCGCTGCGCTGCAGGTCTGTTATCATGCGATAACAAGCGCTTCGCGCGGATCGCACTGCGGCGGATTGGAATCCTGTCGCTTACGCGACCCGCCGCAGGCGGAGAATCCTGCTTTGCAGGATTCTTTTTGCTCATAAAATGGCGCTCCATTCGAGCGCTTCTATGCGCGGATTTTCGTGCGAGCACGAAAATCCGCTTACAGAAGTGCTCGAGTGAGCTGTAACGAAAATATTGACATCGTCGTATTCTTTTTATAAAATGAGACTGCAAGTATTATGAGACTGACGGTATCATCCAAAAGAACTGCGAATCAGGCAGCAGGGAGGAGTAAATATATGGGGAAAAGAAATCGGGGAAAACAGGCGCTGGGGATTTTTCTGGCGGGATGGATGGCAGCGACATCGGTAGACATTTCCGCTTTGACGACGTATGCGGCACAGGCAAAAGCGACGGGCGAGCCGGAGAAAACGGTTGTCATTACGGAATTTGAACCGCTGGCGGATAAGATTGCAGAGCAGACGCTGAAGGTGGGCGCTTCCGAAAAAGAAATCGTCCTGCCGGATACGTTGGACGTATGGGTGAGCGCTGCGGTAGAAGAGACGGAAACAGGGGAAACTGAAACTGAGACGGAAGCTGAGACAGAAACGGAAACAGAGACTGAAACCGCGACCGCGACCGAAACGGAAAGTGAGACAGAAACGGAGACCGCGACGGCAACCGAAACGGAGATCGAAAGCGCGACAGAAAAAGCGACAGAAACAGAAACGACTGGGGCAGAGAGCGTGACAGAAGAGGGAACAACGACCGGAGCAGAGGATGCAGCTGCGGCAGGCGCAAACGAATCCGGAACGGAAACTGCTACGTCGGGCAAAACGAAAAATGACGCAGGCGCAGCAGAAGCGTCGGAACAAAGCCACGCGGGCGCAGGTAACAGCGCAGCCGAATCCTCAACCCCCGTGACGGAGTCTGCCCAGCCGCAGTCGGAATCGACCGGCAGCGCAGCGCCCGCAGAAACCGCACAGGAATCAGAAAACGGCATCGCATCCGCGGCGGAGCAGATTTTTGCAGCATTTTTGCCGATGAAGGTCTATGCGGCGGAAATGAAGTCTGCGGAGAACGAAAAGACCGAAGCGACGGCAGCAGGTACAACGAAGAAATCCCCCTCGCAGGCAAACGCTGAATCTGAGCAGCCGGAGCAGCAAAAGCAGCAAAAGCAGCTTACTCTGACGGACATCACCTGGAAGCTCAACGCAAAAGAAAGCGACGGCGACAAATTCGACAGCAGCAAGAAAAACGAAGGCAAATGTTATGTATACGAACCTGTCCTGCCTGAAACGGACGCGGACGGCAACAAACTTGTCATGGCGGATGATGCAGAGCTGCCGCAGATTGCTGTTCTGATCGGCGGTCGGAAGGTGCGGGCCCTGAGTAACGAAGTGATCGATATCGCGGACGTTGAGCCGACAGGTTCCAACGGACAGATCGTGATCAATTCGGAAAATCTGGATGACTGGGACAACAAAATCCTGACCGGCAGCGTGAGTTCGTCCGATTTGAATGACAGCGCAAAAGGTATTGTGGTCGACGGCGTGACGCTGAACCTGACGATCCGGGATCTGAAGATTGACCGGAAAAATTTCGGCAGCAATTCGATCTCTGCGATCTCCCTGATCAATCAGGCGACATTGAATCTGACGCTGGAGGGCGACAATAGCTTGTACGGTGCATACGGCGGCGCTGGCATTGGCGTTCCGAGCGGGACGGTGCTGCATATCACGCAGGAGAGCAGCGGCAGTTTGTACGCAAAAGGCGGAAATATGTTCGGCGGCGCGGCTGGTATCGGAGCAATCAGTCCCGGGCTGGATCTGAATTATTCGTCCAACCCGCAGACGCGTTCCTGTGGATATATTAAAATCGCAGGCGGCACGGTAAAGGCGGAGGGCGGAACGTATCGCTTCCGCGGCAGCGACATCAGCGGCGGTGCAGGTATCGGCGGCTCTTATGGCACGAGCGGCGGCATGATCGATATCATCGGCGGATCAGTAACGGCAATCGGCGGAATGTTTGGAGCAGGTATCGGCGGCGGTGGAAACGGCAGCGTCGCACGGATTACGATAGACGGCGGAACGGTGGTCGCAGAAGGAACCGGAAAAGGAGCCAGACAGCCCGCTGCAATCGGGCGTGGTGTTGATACGAATACGATGGGCGACAACGTGCTGCCCTGCGGTGTGATTGCGTTAAATGGCGGTAACGTCACCGCAAAGGGAAATATCGGATACGGTTATGTGGAATCTGATTATTATCCGACCGGAGAAAATGCGAAAGTGACAGTTTCCGATCAGGTTTTCCTGACGCTGGACGGAGAGATCAAAGATGGCGGCAGAAATACGGTAAAAAATTATGAACTGAGCTTTACCGTTTTTGATACTGCATTTGCAAAAGCTAAGACGGCAAAGATTGAGCTGGATGGCAGTCTGGTTCAGGAAAAGATTGTGGCGAAAATGACGATGCCCGGACAGGTAGCGTTTACCCTTTCGTTTGCGCACAATGCATTTTCCGGCGAAAAGACATTTACCGTGACAATCGACGGGAAAACCTATGAAGCAACGGCTGATTTTAAAGCGGATCAGATGGAATATGACCTGACGGCGGGCAAAGAGCTTTATCCCGTGTCTCTGGAATTTTATGACGACGCGATCAAAGAGGACGTTGCAGTAGACGAAATTTCGATCAAGCAGAACGGTACGGCGCTGGAAGACACAGAGTTTGTGCAGCCGGGAAAGATCGAACGGGTAACAGACGGCGTCGGAAAAATGATGATCTTTCTCCCGGCGAATGATGGAGCGACAGAGATTACAGTCAACGCGTCTGGAATCAACGGGTCGAAAGCGATGACCAAAACCGGACTGATGGTCGGAAAGGACGGAATCACCACAGTTTCCATGTGCGTCGGCAGGGTGACACTTTCTGCAAAGGAGTCCAAAGTCAATGCAACAGACGTAACTATTTCGGTTGAATCGAACGTCATGACCTGGGATCTGTATATGAAGCGAAGCAATGATCAGGTGATCGATGATCCGAAGGTAATTATTTCCGAGGGTACAAAGTATGAACAGACTGCGCAGAAGGGCGAAGTGCATCTTCAGAATCTGACTGCAAACTGCAATTATGGATTTTATATGGTTGCAAAGCAGGGCGATCTGATATCTGAAATTGTAGATATCCATTTCAATACGCCAAACGGAGCGAGAGTGTTCTGGGAGAAGGACAGCAGCATAGGCAAGAAATATTATGAAGGTTTTTTTAATGCGATTGCGGATGCAGAAAATATTAGCCCGGCTGGGTTTACGATTCAGGCGATGGGAATCGCGAACTGGGGATCCTGGCTCACGTTGAAAAAATCCTGTAAGCTCGATTTAAACGGGCAGAATGTCACGATGAACGGGACGAGTGTGTGTTCGCTGGCGCTTGCAGAAGGAGTCTCTGCAGTGCTGACAGACAGCGCGGGCGGCGCGGAATATCATAACAGTACAACCGGTGGTTCCTATTCCCTTTTTAACATGAAAAGTAATTCTTCTCTGACGATTCAGGGTGGAAGCTATTATGATTATAAAGAGCTTTTGAAAGGAGAGAGCGAGTCAAACCGCACACTGACGATCGAGGGCGGTTCGTTCCGCGGTAGCAACCATATCGACATCGGCGACGGCAAAGTTGTGCTTTCCGGCGGAACGTTTTACGGCGGTCTGTCTGTAAGCGGAAGTTATGAAATCAAAGAAGGCTACTGCGTGAAATATCTGACCGGCAGTAACCAGGGAACATATACAACAACACTGCCGAGCGGGAAAGACGACGTTGAAATTGTTCCGCTTCCGGCGCTTAAAGGAGAACTGGATCTGCAAATCGGAAACGGTATCTCTTCTTCCGCAAAGGTCGGAACAGAACTGAGAGCGACTTTTACGGATAAAAGCGATGGCGATGGAGCCTATATTTACACATGGTATCGTGTAGACGGGGATCAGGAGGAAGTAATTCAGACATCTTCCAGTGCAACAACGTGGAAATATAGTACTTACTCGATCAAGCAGGCGGATATTCGCAAACAGATTTACTGTAAAGTGACGAAAGAGAAAACCTCCGGTTCGATAAAATCGGAGAAGACCTATCCTGTCATGGGATATTCGATCGAGGGCGCGACCATTACCCTGCAGGAAGGTACCTGGAGATATGACGGAACCGAACAAAAGCCTAAGGTCACAAAAGTAATGCTCAGCGACGGCTTTACAACCCTGACGCAAAATGTAAGCTATAGCGTTTCCTATGAAAACAATATCCATGCGGGAACGGCAAAGGTTATCATAACCGGTATCGGAATTTACGAAGGAACTGCAGAAACGACTTTTACAATCAACCCGAAGGCTTTCTTTGGGACTGATTTGAAAATCGAGATCGTTGGAAATCCGGATGAAAGTCCTTATGAATACACCGGAGCGGAAATCTGCCCGGAGATCGTTGTAAAAGACGGGGATCAGACCATTCCGGAATCACAGTATACGGTTTCCTATAAAAATAATGTGAATCCAGGAACAGCGATCATCTATATCAAAGGAACAGATGATGGGGATTACTACTTTGGCGCGAACAACAACTATAAGTATTTTACCATCGTTCATGACCATGACTGGACCTATAGTGCAAACGCGTGGACGATTCTCATGGAGTGCCAGAAAGAAGACTGCCCGCAGAGGCGCGCTACGATAGTGCTTTATGTTGATGATTATGACCCTATAAAATATAACGGAAAGACGCAGGATGTCGCGACTGTTTCGCAGTTTCCCTCCGGTATATACCCGGGCAAGATAACGAAGGAATACACCGGAGACGGTCTGGAGAACGGTCTGCCGAAAAATGCCGGAAGCTACACGGCAACCATGTCGATCGAGGAAGGCGGTGTGACATATACAGCAAAGGATAATTTTGTAATCGAAAAAGCAGATACGCAGATCGGAACCGTGACGGCAAACGAACTGCAAAATACGCTCGACGTGGATCAGGTGCAGCTTTCCCGTACAGATACGACAATTCCGGGAACTCTGAAATTAAAAACGGGAACGACGCTGCAGTACGGTACGCATGACTATGATTGGGTATTTGAACCGGAAGACAGTGTCAACTACGAAACGTTAGACGGAACGGTAAGCATTACGGTAAAAGATACGATTGCACCGACCGCGAGCTGGAAGATCGGAGAGAGCGGCTGGAGAAAATTTGTCAATACGATTTCCTTGGGTTTCCTCTGCAAAAATACAGAGACGATGGAAATTGCGTTTGAGGATGCAGAAAGCGGCGTTGCGACAAAACGGTACTATATCGCAGATCAGGAAATAAAAGATTATCCCGGTGTGGAATGGACAGATTATACAGCGCCGGTCGTTTTACCGCTCGGACCGCGCAGAATAGTGTATGTCCGGGTAACAGATAATTTTGGAAATGAGTCCATTTTAAACAGCGATGGTTTGACCGTTTATCAGGAAAGCACGCTGAATAACTCAGAGTTTTCGTATAGCTATAAAGAAGGTCAACCAAAAGCTATCATGATGGCTCTAAATGGCAATGCCTTTGCCGAGGTGGTGGATGACAGGGATAAGCCTCTTAAAAATACTGATTATGATATGAGCAACGACGAATTACTGACGTTTAATCCTAATTTTCTCGACAGCCTCAGCGTTGGAACCCATCATTATAAAATTGAGTTGTATCCGCAGGGAAATCAGGGCGTTGCAAGACTCTCCTATAATATTACGATTATCGTAGAAAAAGCGAAGCTGCGCGTAACAGGTGCCATAGCGACAGGCAGAACGTATGATGGAAGCAGACTTGTGGATGTGACGGATGTTGTGTTAGAGAATCAATCCGACACCAGTTATTCAGGGGTTTCGGTCGATACGAACGGTCTGCGGGGAACCCTGGAAAAGGCGGATGCAGGAACGTATCGGAGCGTAACGCTGCCGACACTCACCCTGACAGGGGCAGAAGCGGATAGCTATGAACTGATTCAGCCGAACGGTCCGGTTGACCTGTGGCGTGGTGGAGTGACGATTTCCAAAAAGGCAGCGCCGGTCATCCAGACGGTGGATAAGAGCTATGTTTATACAAAGGATGTCGAAGAAGCGATTGATCTGACCCAATATCTCCCGGCAGACTGTGGAGAAGCTGTTTTTGGACCATGGAACCATGGATCAAGAGGGTATGAATATTATAAGGTTCTTCCGAAGATAAACGGCAATATCCTGTCCTACACAGCCGGAAAGACGACCCCGGAGCAGATGAATCTTGGCAAGCGCGGAGAACTTGTGATTCCGGTACAGATGACGAACTACGAGGACACGGAGATCAAGTTTACGTTGTGTCTGCGCGATCAGACCAATGTAATTTTAAAGCCCGGCATGGAAGTTCGGCTGAAAAATAACGTGCTGACCTATGGGGAGCCGCTGTCGAAGCTGATTTTTGAAGAGGCAATATTTACGGACGAAGCCGGAAATGTCATTGAAGGCACGTTCGGCTGGCCGGACGGCAGCTGGGTACCGTATGCCGGAATCCCGGTGGGCACATGGCAGTTTAAACCGGCGGATGCTGAGTATAAGTCGGTCTATGGATCGGTGGATATCGTGGTCAATCAGGCAACGCCGACCGTCGGAACGCCTGCCAGTGTGGCAGAGAGAACCTATGATCCGACCAAGGCGCTGGAAGACAGCGATCTGACCGGTGGAGTTGTAACGGGCGTAGACGGAACGGCTTTGGACGGAACATGGAGCTGGAAGCAGTCCGGGATTGTTCCGACTGTGAAAAACAGCGGATATGAAGCGGTCTTTACAGAGACGGGAACGAAGAATTATAAAGCCGTCAGCACGACGGTTGCAGTGAAGGTGAAGAAAGCAGAGCCGGTCATTGTACAGAATCCGACGGCTGCAGAGATCACCTGGGGCGAAAGCCTTGCAGATTCTGCACTGAGCGGTGGCGCGGTACAGCACAGCGTTTCCGGCACTGCAGTGAGCGGAAGCTTTGCGTGGAAAGATGCTACAGTCAAACCGAACGTTGCGGACAGCAATCAGACGGCGTATACTGTAGTATTTACACCGGATGATACAGATAATTATGAAATAACAGAAACAACCGTCACGCTGAATATCAGGCGTGCGGGCAATACGCCGAACCTCCCGGCAAACCAGATGGATGTAACGTATGGCAATAAAAAGGTCAAAGACGTACAGCTGCCGGACGGCTGGGAATGGGCAGACGCAGATCTGGAAACGGAACTGGTTGTCGGCACAGCAGTCCATGCGACCGCTGTTTACATCGGCGAAGGACATGGAAACTACGAGACAGAAAGCGTCGTGATTGCGATCACACGCCTTGCCTGTACCCATGCAAATACCGAAGTGCGCGATGCAAAGACCGTCAGCTGCGGCGTAAACGGCTACACCGGTGATACGTACTGCAAGGACTGTGGCATCCTGCTTCAGAGAGGCAAAACAGTCGCAGCGCTGACGCATGACTACCGGGAAACCTATATCCAGCAGCCGACCGACTACGCGGACGGGTATAAAATCTATACCTGCAGCCACTGCGGAAACAGCTACACAGTGGATATCCCGAGAGAGTCGGGCAGCGGCAACGGTACTGGCAGCGGAACCAGTGCAGGCAATGGCAATGGCGGCAACAATGCGAATGGCGGAAGCAGCGCTGGCGGAGCAAACACCGGCAATGGCAGTAGCGGTGCTGGCGGAGCAAACACTGGTGCAGGCAGTAGCGGTGCTGGCGGAGTAACTACCGGCGGTAATGGCAATGGCAGTAGCAACGCGAGCGGTGGCGCTAATGCTGGCGCGGTTGGTGCAGGAAACGGAGCGACCGGTGGCATGAATACCGGTAGTGTGGGCGGAACAAACGCTGGCGCGACAGGTGGCTCGGGTGCTGGCAGCAATGGCAAGCCCGGAGCAGGCAACGCGACCGGCACAACCGGCAAGTCAGGCGCTGGAACCGGCAATGCGGGCACAACCGGCACAACCGCGGGCAACGGCGCTACAGGAACGGGCAGCACGGGCGGCGCGAGCGATGGCGGCACCGGAAATGCAGCCACCGCCGACCTCCCGTACCTCAAATCAGACAGCAGCAAACGCGGCTGGGATGCGATCGAAGAAATCTTAAAGGATGCAAACGAAGGCGATACCATCGTAATCAAAATGAACGGAACGGATATCGTACCTGCCAGCGTGCTGAATCAGGCAGCCGGAAAGGACATCACGGTTGTTTTTGAACTGGACGATGGAACCGGCTGGAGCATCCATGGAAAAGAGCTGACAAAACAGACAGACGATCTGAAGCTTTCGGCGAAGAACAAAGCTTCCGCATGGAAAGAAATTGCGGACGTGGAGGCTGAGATCGGCGATGCGGGTAGCGCAGACGGCAGCGCGAACAACGGCACAATCGGCGATTCCAGCAGTCAGAGCGGCGATAGCAATGCAACCGGCACTGACGCTGACACATTGACGCCGGATGGCACAGACGCGGCAGCAGACGGCAGCACAATCGGCAGCAACGCAGAGAACAGCGCGAATCGGCTGGTCATCCTGTTTGCAATCGGCGGAATTGTAATCGCGGCCGGAGCGGGCACCGGAATTGTACTGCTCGGCGGAAAGCGCAGAAAACGCGGAAACGGAACGAAGCAATAAGCAGGGAGTGCAAAACAAAACAGAAAAACAAAACAATAGAATGCATACTTGGGGAACACTATTGTTGGGAAGCAAAAGAGCAGGACAGGAAATTCATCGCAGGATTTTCTGTCCTGCTTTCTGTACAATTGACAGAAATGTAAAATCTTTATAAAATAGAATGAGACTTTGTGTATCAGAAACAGTACGAGGGAAAACGGTAAGACGTGTATCGCAATCGGACCATGCAGGAAATTCGGTGCGAAACGTCTGCGGAATGGAGAGTTTGGTTTATGGGGAATTCAACAAAAGACAAAATAGACGAGCGCAAGTTAAAGATTTTGGATACTGCGTTCGATATTTTTGTGGAAAAAACGATTGAAGCGGTCAGCATGGGGGAGATCGCGGAGGCAGCAGGCGTCGGGCGCGCGACGCTTTTTCGGTATTATCCGAGCAAGCTGGAGCTTGTTATCGAGGTCTGCGGCAAAAAATGGAAAGATGTGTTTGATAAGCTGGATGAGAGCCGCCCGATTTCTTCTGTCGGGGAGATTTCCGCGCTGGATCGGCTGATTTTTACGCTGGACAGCTATATCGAAATGTATCAGAATTACAAAGAGCTTCTCTGTTACAACGATAATTTCAACCACTATGTATCCCGTGTTGGAAGGGACAATGAGCATCTGGCTGCGTTCCATGAATCGCTGTATTCCGTGAATGTCCGTCTGCACAACATGTTCGAAAAGGCGAAGGAAGATAAGTCCTTCCGAACCGATATCCCGGAGGGCGAATTTCTGCGGGTTACGGTTCAGACGATGATGGGAGCGGGCGAACATTATGCCAAAGGATTTATCTGGGGTTCGGAAAAAGGGCGTGATTATACGCCGGAGCTGCTGCGCATCAAGGAAATGATTTTAAATTATGCGACGATGGGTTGTTGAAAATGGATTTGAGGGTATTGCGGTATTTTCTGACCGTAGCGAAGGAGCAGAGCTATCCGATGGTGCAGATCGCGTTGCATACGGGAACGGCGGATACGATTTTTGAAATGATGAACAAGGGGCTTGTGGACATCGGATTGTTTATGGAGCCGGTCAACACCGAAGGGCTGGCTTATATCCGGCTGCCCGAAAGCGACTGCTGGGTGGTCGGGATGCGTCCGGACGATCCGCTTGCGCAAAAAGAAGTCATTACAAAAGAAGATCTTTTCGGGCTTCCACTGATTTTGCCGGAGCGCATCGGCGTGCAGAGCGAGCTTGCAAACTGGTTTGGAAAAGATTTGGCGAAGCTTCGGGTTGCATTTACGAGCAACCTCGGGACGAACGCGGGCGTGATGGCGATGCACGGCCTGGGCTACCCGGTTTCGATCGAAGGCGCTGCAAAGTACTGGGGAAAAAGCCGCCTGATCCAAAAGCATCTGTACCCGGAGATCAAATCGGGCGTGATCATGGCGTGGCGCAGGAATATTCCGTATTCCCAGGCGGTGCAGAAGATGATCGAAAAAATGCAGGAATTTGAGGCATCTGAGATGTCGAAAAGGAGGAGATCATGAAAAAAGACTGGTGGAAAGATGCGGTAATTTATCAGATTTATCCCAGAAGCTTTCAGGACAGCAACGGGGATGGAGTCGGAGATTTGCAGGGGATTATTAAAAGGCTGCCTTATCTGGAAAAGCTGGGTATCGACGCGGTCTGGCTTTCGCCTGTTTACCGTTCTCCGATGGACGATAATGGCTACGATATTTCCGATTATCAGGATATCGACCCGATCTTCGGAACGCTTGCGGACATGGAAGAGCTGATTGCAGAGGCGAAAAAAAGAAACATCCGGATTATCATGGATCTGGTGCTGAACCATTCCTCGGACGAGCACAGGTGGTTTTTAGAAGCAAAAAAGAGCAAAGACAATCCGTATCACGACTATTATGTATGGCGCGACGGAAAAGAGGGCGAGCTCCCGAACGATATGAAGGCATGCTTTGGCGGCTCCTGCTGGGAATGGGTGCCCGAAGTGGGGCAGTATTATTTTCATCAGTTTTCTGTCAAACAGCCGGATTTGAACTGGGAAAATCCGAAGCTGCGCCAGGAAATCTACAATATGATTTTATGGTGGATGGATAAGGGCGTTGGGGGCTTCCGTTTGGACGTCATCGACCAGATCGCCAAGGAGCCGGATCAGAAAATCACCCAGAACGGTCCGCGTCTGCACGAATTTATCCGGGAACTGAGCCGCGAAACGTTCCAGAAGGGCGCGCTGATCACGGTCGGCGAGGCGTGGGGCGCGGATGTGGAGCGTGCGAAGCTCTACAGCAACCCGGATGGCAGTGAATTTTCCATGGTGTTCCAGTTCGAGCACATTCATATGGATCAGCTTCCGGGCAAGGAAAAATGGGATCTGTCGCCGCTTCGGCTGGGGGGGGTGAAACAGGTTTACAAAAAATGGCAGACCGGTCTGTACAATTGCGGTTGGAACAGCCTGTTCTGGAATAATCACGATCTGCCAAGAATCGTGTCCCGCTGGGGCAATGATAAAGAATATCGCGTCGAATCTGCAAAAATGCTGGCGACAGTGCTGCACGGCATGCAGGGCACGCCCTATATTTACGAGGGCGAGGAGCTTGGCATGACGAACGTGGGCTTTACGGACATCAGCCAGTACCGGGATATCGAGACGATGAATATGTACCGGGAGCGTAAGGCAGCAGGTTACAGCGAGGCGGAAATCTTAAAATCCCTGCAGGCGAAGAGCCGTGACAACGGGCGGACGCCGATGCAGTGGAGCGATGAGGAAAATGCGGGATTTACGACCGGGACGCCGTGGATTTCGGTCAACTCCAACTATCACGAGATCAACGCGGAAAAAGAGCTGGCAGACCCGGATTCCGTATTTTGCTATTATCAGAAGCTGATTCACCTGCGCAAAGAGAACCGCATCTTTTTGGACGGCGCGTTTACACTTCTGGCAGAGCAGGATCAGCAGATTTTTGCCTACACCAGAACGGATGAAACCGAAGAGCTTCTGGTTTGCGCGAATTTTACGAAAGACCCTGCAGACGCGGGTGTGATGGAGGCGTGGAAACAGGCGCATCCTGACGCAGAGCTTCTGATTCACAACTATAAAGAAGCGCCGGGCAGCACATTAAAGCCGTATGAGGCAGTGATTTACCGGGCATCCCATTAAAGCTGTATGAGGCGGTAATTTACCGGGCATGACGACACACTGTGAAAAATTTTCCGGGTGGACAGAGCGCCTGCGGAATGGAGATTTTTATGGAAACAAATCAGGAAATCAGGACAGCGACGTCATCTGATTTGGACTGTGTTGCGGCGGTGGAGGCGGAATGCTTCCCGGCGGCAGAGGCGGCTTCGAAGGAAGAATTTGCAGAGCGGATCGCAGCATATGGCAATCATTTCTGGCTGCTGTTTGAAAACGGAAAGCTGGTGTCCTTTGTGGACGGTATGGTGACGGATACGCCGGATCTGGCGGATGAAATGTATGAAAATGCAGCGCTGCACGACGAAAACGGTGCGTGGCAGATGATTTTTGGCGTCAATACGATTCCCGAATGCCGCAAAAAAGGCTACGCGGGTCAGTTGATTCGCTGCGCCATCGAGCAGGCAAAAAAAGAAGGGCGCAAAGGGCTTGTCCTGACCTGCAAGGACAAACTGCTCCACTATTATGGGGGCTTTGGCTTTGTCAACGAGGGCGTTTCGGAATCAGTACACGGCAATGTTGTTTGGTATCAGATGCGCCTGACGTTATAAAAATTTAACAAATACTTTTCCAAAATTCATGATTTTTTGACAAAATTGTTGTATACTGGTAGTTGTAAAACGCAGAAAAAGATCACTCAGAAATGAGGAGTTTTATGAACGACGAAGAATACTACAATTTTGTGCGGCCTTATGCGGATGCGATGCAGATGCTCCTGACCCGGCTGGATGTGCTGAACCACAACCTATACGGCAAGTCAGACAGCCGCCCGATTCATTACATTCAGAACCGGATCAAGAAGAAAAAGAGCCTGGAAGAAAAGTTGATCCGGCGCGGAAAAGAACCGACCGTAGACAACGCTAAGGACTATCTGCAGGATATCGCCGGTGTCCGTATTATTTGTTACTTTGTGGACGATATTTATAACCTTGCCAAAAGCTTAAAGCGGCAGGCTGACCTGATCGTGATCCGCGAACAGGACTACATCAAAGCGCCGAAACCAAATGGATATCGCAGCTATCATCTGATTGTCGGCGTTCCGGTCTATTGCATGGATGGGATGGAATATTTTCCGGTAGAAGTACAGCTGCGGACATTATCGATGGATTTCTGGGCAAGTATGGAACACCGCATTTCTTATAAAAAAGAACGGGCGGATAAGGAGGAGCTGACAACAGAGCTGTTAGGCTACGCAAACCAGCTGCAGGAGATCGAAAAGAGCTTCGAGAGTCATAATGAAATCGGTAAATTAAAAGAACCGGAGAAGCCGGAAAAAGAGTTGGCAGAGCCGGAAAATACGGATAGTCCAATCATTTCATAACGAAAAGGAGGAAACTTTAAGTAATCGAAATCATTTTCAATAGTGATTAAATGTGTTAAAATATACTCATGGAGGGC
>ULRO01051843.1_pt1 | contig 14761 bp, 14 predicted proteins | sample 1955421 | NCBI WGS metagenome assembly ULRO01 (sample SAMEA4835682, study PRJEB28245) | human gut metagenome | biome: gut microbiome; material: fecal sample | place: Denmark | collected 2008 | reverse complement strand
TTAAAGCTTTAAGTTTTTGCGAAGGCTTTAAAGCTTTAAGTCTTTTCTTTTCCTTTTTCGGGTCGCTGATTTCAGTTGTATTCTGTGTTTTTTCAGATGTGTTTTCCAATTATGTATCCCCTTAAAGCCATTATCAACGCTTGAATAATTAAAGAGCAAACTTCTTTATTGCTGCCGCTACGCCATTATCATCGTTGGAAAGAGTAACAAAGTCGGCTGCGTTTTTCGCAGGCTCCTGAGCATTCTCCATAGCTACACCGATACCGGCTTCGCTTATCATTGTAATATCGTTGTATCCGTCTCCGCATGCCATAACCTGCTCGCGCCTTATACCGAGACTGTCGGCAAGCCACATAAGCGCAGTGCCTTTATCTACCATAAGAGGCGTTATCTCAAGGAAAAACGGTTCGGAGCGAAATACCGAAACTCCGCTAAGCTCGTTTTTAAACAGCTTTTCTGTCTCGGTTATATAATCGGGCTCACCCGTTATAAGATATTTGGGCACGGGATAAGTAACCTCTTTCCGCAGACTTTGAACTCTTTGCAGTCCCAAGTTATTGAGATTTACCTCAAGATAAAAATATTTGTCGTCGGCATTGTCGGTAACTGCTGTATCGCCCTTGTATGTGGTTATCGGAACATTATACTTTTCGGCGACATCAATAATACGGGCACTCTGCTCCGCCGAGAGATTTTTTTCGTACAAAAGTTCACCCGTGCGCGCGTCAAAAATGCGCGATCCGTTATATGTTATAACATAACCGCCGCCGACGTTAAGCCCCAGCTCCTCGGCATAACGCGTAACGCCGCTTATCGGTCTACCCGATGCTATTGTGACTATTCCGCCGTTTTTCATAAATCTCCGTATAGCCGTCTTATTGCCTGCCGGTATATTTTTTTCGGTGGTAACAAGAGTTCCGTCTATATCAAGAGCAAGTAGTTTTATATGCATATATTTCACCTTGGAAGAAAGAATATCGGTATTGCATAACCGCGATACCGATTATAATTATATCAATGGGCAAGCAAAACATCAATTTGTAGAAATGCAAATAATTCGGTTAAAAAAACGAGAATTTTATATATTATGCGTCATACGGCTTTTCTGCCTTATTTTGATTTTTCATCAATACATTCGATTATCCTGTCGAGCTTATAATGCATATTTTTAAGCAGAATCTCACATTTTAAATTTATTTTATAATCATTTTCGCTGCGCCGACGGTCTTTTTCGTCCTGTCGCTTTTGACTCATCATAATAAGAGGTGCCTGAATAGCCGAAACGCACGACAAGACAAGGTTCAGCAGAATAAACGGGTACGGGTCGAACGACTTTGCCGCCAAAACCGTATTTACTGTTATCCAAACGAGTAAAAGCAGAGTGAAGCCTATAACGAACGTCCAGCTTCCGGCAAGAGAGGAGAGCCTGTCGGAGGCCCTTTGCCCAAAGCTTTCTTTACACTCGTTGTTTTCTGAAACCGTTTTATTCAAAAGCAAATGAACTTTTTCTTCATCGTCGAGATCCTCGTTTATATCGTTTAGGATATACTTTATAATCTCATAATCACTCATTTATATATCACCGCCGCACATAAAATATTAAGGCTTCGCAAATAACGAAGCCTTAATATTTTCGGTATAATTTGTTTTTATATACACATGAGAAAACGCAAAAACGTTTACTTTATGCGCTCAACCTTTAACATATTCGTTGTACCGGAAATCCCGAGCGGAATTCCCGCGGTTATTACAACGATATCGCCTTTTGAAATGAGACCGTGCTTACGTGCAACCTCAACAGCGTGAGAGAAAAGTGCATCAGAGTTGTTTTTTTCTTCGCACATAAGAGGTATCATACCCCAAGACATATTCATCTGACGGCAAACGGTCTCATCGGTCGTGCAACTGATTATCATAGAAGACGGGCGATGCTTTGAAATCATACGGGCAGTCGAACCGCTCTTCGTTACCGTAATAATCGCCTTTGCGCCGAGGTCGTGAGCGGTTGTAACGGTGGCGTGTGAAATAGCGTTTGTTATGCTGTTATCGTACTCAGACGAATCATTTTTGAATTTAGTGAGATAGTCTATATCTGCCTCGGTGGTCTCGGCTATAAGTGCCATTGTTTCAACAGCCTCGACAGGGTGCTTACCGGCGGCAGTTTCACCGGAAAGCATAATTGCCGAAGTGCCGTCATAAATTGCATTTGCAACGTCGGTAATCTCTGCTCTTGTGGGACGGGCATTCGTTATCATCGACTCAAGCATCTGAGTTGCGGTTATAACCTGCTTACCTGCCGTATATGCCTTTTTGATGAGTTTTTTCTGTATTGACGGAATAAGCTCAAACGGTATTTCGACGCCCATATCGCCACGCGCTATCATAATACCGTCCGCAGCGGCAATAATTTCATCAATATTGTTGACGCCGCTCATATTCTCTATTTTTGCAATTATTTTTACCTTGTGAAATCCCACGGAATTTGTAAAATTACGAAGATAATCAACATCTGCGGCCGAGCGAATAAATGAAGCCGCTATGAAATCGAATCCGAGCTTTGCCCCGAACGCCAAATCGGACATATCATGCTCGGAAAGATAAGGCATTGATAAATTTGTATCCGGAACATTTACGCCCTTTTGGTCGGAAATAACGCCGCCGTCAACAACCTTACAATAAATATCGGGGCCTTCGACCTTTTCGACCCTGAGAGATACAAGACCGTCGTTTATTCTGATAATCGTGCCCATTCTGACATCCTGCGGCAGCTCCTTAAAGGAAACGCTCGCCTGCTTTTCGTCGCACTCTACATCTCGCGAGGTGAGAATATAATCATCGCCCTCTTTCAGCGTTACGGCTTTGTGATCTTTAAAATAGCCTATACGTATCTCTGGACCCTTAGTGTCAAGCATTGTAGCTATGGGGAGATCAAGTTTGTCTCTAAGAGCCACCAGCTCATCAAACCTTTTTTTATGCATTTCATGAGCGCCGTGAGAGAAGTTGAATCTCGCAACATTCATTCCGGCTTTTATCATCTTTTCAAGGACTCCGTCCTCATCAGTAGCCGGACCGACGGTGCATATTATTTTTGTTTTTCTCATTTAAAAGCACCTCCAAAAAATATATATAAATATGTTTTTCAAATCTTCCTCAGATGCATTGTATAATTAGTTTTGTCAAATGTCAATCATATCAGGCATATTTTTTAAGGTTTGTACGTTAATATATTTTTATACTACGAAAGAACAATATTTTGTATTATTTTAATTTACAATACCTTGTTCGACAAATGCCGAAAGAAAAATAAAAAAGACAGCTTGAAAAACAAATCAAGCCGTCTTTAACTTAAATTACGCATTGAATTTAAAACAGAATATTTCCTAAATTCAAAATCTGTCAACCTTCGTAATCGTCCTCGTTTTCCCAGTTATGGAAAACATTTTGAACATCGTCGTTATCATCAAACATTTCGAGCATTTTGCCCATATTGTTTATATCCTCTTCGCTTTCGAGCTTTGTATAGGTAGATGGAATATAATCGACCTCGGCTGTCAGGTATTTATAACCCTTGGCCTCAAGGTCATCGCGTACAGCACCCATATCGTTAGGCTCTGTGCGAACTTCGAAAACATCGCCGTCTGTGAGAAAATCGGTGGCACCCGCTTCGAGAGCGTCTTCCATAAGTTTTTCCTCGTCGACATCCTCTTTGTCGATAATAATTACGCCCTCACGGGTAAACATAAACGAAACACAGCCCGAGGTTCCCATATTGCCGCCGAACTTATCAAAATAATGACGCATATCGCCTGCGGTTCTGTTGCGGTTATCTGTAAGAGTCTCGACTATTACGGCGACACCCGACGGACCGTAGCCCTCATAGATTATGCTTTCGTAATTATCGGTATTGCCGTCTCCGGCAGCCTTTTTAATGATTCTTTCGATATTATCGTTCGGAACATTGCAAGCCTTAGCCTTAGCTATGCAATCCTTAAGCTTTGAATTACCGGCAGGGTCGGATCCGCCCTCTCTGACGGCAACAGCTATTTCACGGCCGATTTTAGTAAATACCTTTGCACGGGCATTATCGGTCTTTTCCTTTTTACGTTTGATAGTACTCCATTTTGAGTGCCCTGACATATTTTTCACCCTCTGTCAAAATTTACGGAAAATATTTTAACATACAATCGCTTTATTATCAAGATTTTTTTGTTTAACGAAACGCAATACGGTTTTAAGCCGCCGATTTTATGAGAATCACACCGAAACGAATAAAAATACGAAAAATCAATTCACATATAATAAGCTCGTATTTAAAAGAGTTTTATATAGAATCAAACAATGCATTTGAAATATCCGCTTATTAAGTTACAAAAAATAACATTTTTAGCATTTATTTTTCGGTTTCACTCCTACCAAAATCGGTAAGTGGTGGGACAGAAAAGATACAGAAATTGATATTGTCGCAACAGATAATTCCAATAACATCATCTTCGGCGAATGCAAATATACCAAAAAACAGCTTGATGTTAATATATATTATGATTTGCTTGAAAAGGCGAAAAAAGTAAATTGGAATAAACAAAACAGAAATGAATACTTTGTGTTCTTTTGCATTAACGGCTACACGAAAAAAATGCAAAACCTTGCAAAAGAAAATTCAAATATCGTTTTGTATTGAAATAAATATAAGTCTTGTAAAACAGCACTGATGCTTAATTGAGCATTGGTGCTGTTTTTCTTTTCACCGTGAAAGAAAAAAGCCTTTACCTTTCGGCAAAGACTTTGTTTGTATGAGGGTCAATATTTTTTGGTGTTATTTGCTTTTTTGGCCTTGATAACGCCTTTTATTGTTTCAATGCCGTGAATGGTACCAACAAGCGGATGATAAAGCATAATGCGTGGTCCTGAATAACGCATCACTTCTTTAATTTTCACTCGCATATCGGGTTTGTAGCAATGGCAGGGACATTGCGAGCAGAAGTTTTTATCGTTTCCCCAGCGGCAATGATCAAGCCTGAAAAGCGCATAATCAGTAAGTTCTTGGCAGTCCTTGCAAAGAGTACCTTTTTTTGATTTATGCACACCGTGGCAATAAATTTTTACCATTTCGGGTAACATTTCTTTTTCTCGTGTGATTCTGTCTTTTTTCATGATAATCTGCCTCTGTAAACGGTGTAAGCTTCGTCAGCGATTTTTGCCGTTGACTTTCTGTGAGAAACCAAAACAATGCTTTTGCCGTGCTTTGCTTCGTTTATAGATTTTAAGATGTTGCCCTCGTTTAAACTGTCCAAATTGCTTGTGGGTTCGTCAAGCATAATCATAGGAGAGTTGCAAAGGAACGCTCTTGCAAGACCTATACGCTGTTTTTCACCGTCCGAAAGCAAATCACCGAGTTCGCCTACATTTGTGTCGTATCCCTTAGGCAAAGTCATTATAAAATCGTGAATTGAGGCTTTTTTTGCGGCAATTTCAACTTTTTCTCTTGTTGCGTTGTAATCTGCAATTTTAATGTTATTTTCAATCGTATCGTTAAACAATTGAGTTTCTTGGCTTACAAGGCTCTGATTGTTACGAAGTGATGATGTTTTAATATTTTTAATGTTTTCACCCGACATATCAATTTCGCCGCTGTTTACATCCCAAAAACGCATCATAAGTTTAAGCGCAGTCGATTTGCCCGAACCGCTCGGTCCGTTTATAGCAATGATTTTGTTTTTTGGAATTTCCATATTGAAATTTTCAAGAATTTGCTCTTTGTCATATGCAAAGCCTACATTTTTGCATTCCATTCCGTCAAATATGATGTCGTCACCGTTTGTGTTTTCTTCAACAACAGGGCTTTCATCAAGAATTGACAGCACTCTTTCGCCGCTTGCAAGGGTGTGAGTCAAATTGCCTGCGAGGTTTGAAAGTGCGGCAACCGGACCGAATGAACTCATCATTGCAACGGTTGAAACAATAAGTCCGTCAAATCCGATTGTGCCCTTTTGGTAAAGGCAAATTGCAACTAAAAGCATTGTGATTGAAAAGAAGATAATCGAAATATCCGTAATTGAAATATTATGCCCCTCAATTTTCTTTAACTTCTTTTGAAGTGAATTAAGTTCATCGGTTTTTTCGTTCATTCCATTAAGGCGGGTATCGGTTGAATTGTATCTGATTGATTCCAAAAGTCCCCTCATACTGTCAAGCACATAGCCGGAAAGTGCACCCGAATTTTCACGGTAGGTCATACCGATATTTTTGTTAAATTTGGATGATACAAGTGGAATAATAATTCCGACTGTAATGTAAGCCGCAAGTGCAACAAGCATAAGCCAAATACTGTATCTGCCAATAAATATCAGCATAACAAGGCTTGTTAAAAACGCAATACAAATCGGAGAAATCGTGTGAGCATAAAAAACTTCTAAAAGTTCAATATCACTTGTTATGAGCGATATCAGATTGCCTTTATCTTTACCTTCAAGTTTAGCCGGAGTTAACCTGCGAAGTGATTTGAATACTTTATCACGAATAAGTGCAAGTAATTTGAATGCAATATAGTGGTTGCACGCTTGCTCGCCATAGTGTAAAAAGCCACGCAAAACCGCAAAAATAATAATGCAAATACAACCCGTTTTTATTGCAAGTCCACCGTTTATACCTGCGGCTGTAAGAAGTGTCATACTGCCAAGCACCGTAATTTGAATAGCACACAAAAATCCCGTAACGCCGAGTATAACTGCAAGTACCATGAAAAAAGCAAGCGGCTTAACAAGTTTTATCAACCGCATCATAATTTTGAAACCTGATTGTTTTCTTTTCATTACGCTTCCTCCTTTGCATATTTTTCAAATTCTGCTTGAGTGGAATACATCAGCTTGTATTTTTTATTAAGAGACATAAGTTCAGAATGAGTACCGCTTTCCTCAATTTTGCCTTTATCAAGCAGAAGAATTTTATCACTGCCCACCACATTTTCAAGCCTGTGGGAGATAAGAATAACGGTTTTGATTTTAGCCATATTGTGAATAACGGTCATAATGTCGTTTTCGCTTTCGGCGTCTATGTTTGAGGTTACTTCATCAAAAACATATATCGGTGTGTTGTGAAGCAAGGCTCTTGCAATGGCAAGCCTTTGCCTTTGTCCGCCCGAAAAATTGCTGCCTTGTTGATTAAGTTTAGTATCAAGTCCGTCTTGCTCACTTAAAAATGACCAAAGGTTTACCATTTTCAATGCTTCAATCATCTTTTCGTCACTGGCACTTTTGTCGGCTATGAGCATATTTTCCCTAACCGTTCCTGCAAAAATGTAGGAATTAAAGTTTACGGCAGTGATGTTGTTCATAAGTGTTTTTTCATCAATATCTTTTATTTCAACACCGCCGATTGTTATACTGCCGATGTAGCCTTTAGTTGTTCCGCAAAGCAGGGAAGCAAGCGTGCTTTTGCCACAACCCGATTCACCTACTATGCTTATAAGCTCGTGCTTTTTAAAGGTTGCCGAAATATCGTTAAGTACGGTTTTTTCGCCGTCATAAGAAAAGGAAAGGTCTTTAATTTCGATATCCCCGTCAAGATTTTCAGGAATCTCCGCTCCGTGTTCGTCCTCTTTTGTATCAAGCAACTTAAAGAGTTTGTCGCTTGCCGCCATACCGTTCATAGCCACATGGAAAAATGAACCGAGAAGCCTGAGCGGTAAAAAGAAATCAGCCGCAAGCATAATGATTAAAAATGCCTGAGGTAAAGTGATTGTGCCGTTTTTTACCTGAATGATTGCAATTACTACACCCACTGCACTTCCTGCATATGCAACAATATCCATAACACTTACGGAATTGAGTTGCATTGTAAGGACTTTCATAGTAATTCTTCTGAATTCTTCGGCTTTTTCATTCATTTCAACATTCTTGCGTTCATCCGCCTGATAAACTTTGAGTGTTGTTAAGCCTTGGATATTTTCAAGGAAAGTATCGCCGAGGTTTGTGTATACTCCCCAATATTTGCTGAGAAGTCTTTTTGCGATTTTTTGAACTGCAACAATAGAAAGCGGAATAAGCGGTACACAAATAAGAAGTACCACCGACGCTTTCCAGCTTACGAACACAAGCACGGCAAAAAGCGTTATCGGTGCAAGCATAGCAAAGAAAAACTGCGGCAGATATTTGCCGAAATAAAGTTCAAGCTGGTCTACACCCTCAACAAAAACCTGAAGCACCTCTGATGTTGATACCTTTTCGCTGTAAGATGCCCCCATCCGTGTAAGCTTTTTATACATTTTTTGTCTAAGCACTTTTTTTACTTCGCTTGAAGCGAAAAACGCAGTCTGAGAACTTGCGTATCCGCAAAGATAGCGCACAAGCATAACCGCCGCAATTGCGCCCAAATAAGGCAAAAGTCCTTTAAAATCAAACGCTTTACCGTCGAAAATTTGCGCAAGTAGATTTGAAAGAATAAAAATCATAACGATGTTTGCAACCGTTTTCAACCACTGCGCAAGAACTGTTAGGGCAATGTACTTCTTTGAAGAAGGCACTTGCTCTATAAGTCTTGTTTTAATCATTTCTTTTCTCCCTAAATTAAGTTATTTATCCAAAAATTCATTTGCGAGGCGGTAATCGCCTTGCCGTGATATTTTACCGTTTTCCATAATCAGCACTCTGTCTGCAAGAGCACCGGCACATCGTTTATCGTGTGTTACGGTAACAATTGCCGTGCCGAGGTTCTTGTTTATTTTATTTACGGTTTCAACCGTTTTACAAAGGTTTTTGTAATCCTGACCAACCGTCGGCTCGTCAAGAAACAGTACGGTCGGCTCGCTTGCACAGACGGCAGCAATGGAGGCACGCCGTTTTTGCCCTTCGGAAAGTGATTGCGGATGCCTCTGCTCAAGTCCCGAAAGTCCAAAGGCATTTATCATTTTCCTTGCCGTTTCCTCGCTTTTTGCCTTAAAGGAAATCTCGCTTAAAAGCGTTGGCATAAAAAGCTGATAGACTGGATTTTGGTAAACATATCCCACCTTTGAAAACCATTTGCTGTTTGCTTTTTTGCTTTTTGTTATTGTTTGGCTGAGCATACCGTCATTCGGCTTATTCAGTCTTGCAAGCATGCGCATAAGGGTGGTTTTTCCGCATCCGTTTTCACCGAGCAAAACTATTCGTTCGCCTGCCCGAATTTCTATATCAAGTCCATCTATAATATTTCTGTCACCTGCGGCAAAGAAAAGTTTTTCGCCTTTTATAAGCACTTCGCCGGGCAAAGAGCCGTCGGCATGAGGAATTGTTTTTATTCCGCTGTTCAAGTCGTTTATGTCCGTACTTGTAAAAAGCTGTTTGTTTTCGATTCGCATAACTTTATCTATGTAGTTTTTCACAACATCAAGCCTGTGCTCAACTATTAAAACGGCATATCCGCTGTTTGCCAAATTACGAAGTGCTTTCAGCAAAATGTGTGCTGTATGAGTGTCCAAATTTGCAAGCGGTTCGTCAAGAATAATGATTTTTTGCTCCATCGCAAGGGTAGAAGCGGTTATCAGGCGTTGCTTTTGACCACCGGAAAGTGTTTTTGTTTTTGCGTTTTTTTCTATTTGCATAAGCGTTGTGAATCGTTCAATGCGTCTGTCGATTTCTTCGGACGCAATATTAAGATTTTCGCAGCCGAAAGCGATTTCTTCGTTTACTAAATCATAAATAATTTGTTCGTCCGCATTTTGAAGCACAGTACCGATTAGCTTTGAACGCTCGCTGATTTTTAGCTTTGTAACATCCTTGCCGTCTATTTCCACACTGCCCGAAAATTCTCCCGAATTAACGAACGGAATAACACCGTTTATTATCGAAAGCAGGGTGCTTTTTCCCTCACCGGAAACGCCCGACAAAAGCACGGTTTCGCCGTATTCCACGGTGAGATTTATATTTTCAAGCACATTTTCTTTAGCACCGTCATATTTAAAAGAAACTTCTTTCAGTCTTATCGCTATGCCCATATCATAACACCTCCGCCTGCGCAAAGCACGATAACACAGGCAAGAAATACGAAATCCCTTGCTTTTATTTTTATTACTTTATATACCGAGCTTGTACTGTCATCAAGTGTAAATGCCCTTGTTTCAAGCGAAAGGGAAAGAGTATCCGATATTCCGATGATTCGCATAACGAGCGGAATAATAAACGCACGGTAAATGCAACTCGGTCGGTACCAATTCATATTTGCACCTCTGACCTTCATCGCCTCCCAGATCTGCTTTATTTCACCCACTAAAACCGGAATAAATTTAAGTGTTACAAGCATGCCGAGCGTTATAACTCTCGGGCATTTCAGCTTTGCAAGACAGCGTGTTAGATCGCAGGGTGATGTGCTTACCATCGGCACGGCACACAATCCCAAGAGAATCATTCTTAAAAGTGTTTGCCAAAATGCGTCCAAACTTCTGTTTGTCAAAAATGACAGACCGCCTATAATAAGTCCGCAAATCGCCATTGCAACGGTCATTTTCCATGTACTTTTAAAAAGACCGAATGCCGAGTAAAGCACAAAAATTGCCGTGGCAAAAGCAAAAGCCAAAAGATTGTTGGAAAAAAGCATTCCGAATATCAGCACTATTACGGAAACTGAAAATGAAATCAGCGGATAAAAAGGCTTTTTAGCCTCAAATGTTTCAAGCATTATCATCTTCTCCGTACGGTTTTAATTTGCCTGCCTTTTGAAGTTCTGCGGCGATTTTCATTCCGATTGCCGCACCCAAAAATGCCAATGCAATTGTGCCGATTGATGTTAAAACAGAAATTTTCGGATTTGCTGTAAGCTGAGCGTAACTTTGCCCATTGAGCCAAAGGCTGAACAGAACAGAAATCGGAAGTGAAAACGGCATATATATTCCCGTTGTAACGAAAACGGAAACTTTCTTTTGATAGCCTCTGAAAATCAAAAGCATAATCAATTCCGCTATGATTGCGGAAACAAAATTGTTAAAAAACATAACCGTCGAAAAGAAAATCAGCGGTGCGCCCGAAAAAAGTCCGATAATTGTGAGAGCACCAGGCTTTCTTACTTTCATAAGTCCGATTGCTACGAAAATCGAATAAATAGGTGCGGCTGCCATGTTACGCAGTCCGAAAACGGTGGTGTGCATAACAAGCGGCATCGTTATTCCGCCGCACAATGTCATCGCTGCGGATAAGACAGCCAAAAACACAAAATCCTTAACTTGAAATTTCTTAAATATTTTTTTCATACTTCGCCCCAATCAGTCATGTTTATTTTTCTTGATAACAGCAGTCACTACAAGCACAAATGCAACCGCACCCACTGCGCCGCAGGCAATGGCGATCGGAACTTTTTTATTTTTAACCGTTTCCTCTTTAGGCTCGGTAACGGTTGGTGCTGCTGTAGTTGTAGTAGTAGTTGTTGTAGTTGTAGTTGTCGTTGTAGTATTTGTTGCTGTCGTTGTAGTATTTGTTGTTGTCGTTGTCGTTGTAGTGGTAGTGGTTTTTTGGGTGGTTGTTTCTTTTTTTACATCTCTGATTTTTTTTGCACTGTCATAATCTATTTTAATTCTTGCAGAAGGTGATAAAGGCATAGCCGAAGCGGCAAATTTTACGCCGACAAATTCATTGTCGCTCTTAATCGGAAATTCAAAAGCCGTTTCATATTCAGTTCCGTCAATTTCAACATTATTCTTTTGCTCAACTTCTACTGTGTCGCCCTCAACAGAGCCGTCCTTGTAATACCAAAAATGCATATCGCTTGTTGTTTTGGCAGGAGCTATTGTAAGCGTTTTTTCATCACCGTCAACTGTAAGAAGTGCGGTGTGAACAATATAGCTGTCACCCATAGATGTTCTTTCTTTTTCTGCGTGCCACATTTCAATCGGCACTTCGTAAACACCGTCCTCGCTCGGACCCATTGCAAACGCACAGAATGAAGTGCAGGTAAGTGCAAGTACAAAAACTAATGCAGTCAATGAAATCGATAATTTTTTAAACATATTTGTCCTCCGTATTTTATTAGCCATTGCTAACTTGACATTAAAATTTTTAGTTAGCACAAGCTAACCGCGGTTATTCTATCAAATGACAAATAAAAAGTCAATATTTAAAACTATAAAATAATTAAAATTTGGCACATTTACAGCCTGCATTTGATAGACAGTTTAAATAACAAGTAAATTTTCAAAACACCCTATTTAAGCCGGTTTCGAGACTCGAAAATTTTGCATAGTGGGCGGTCAATATTAAAAACATAAAATTAACGAAAAAAGGTCTACATATCAGATTGCAAAATTGACAAAATTAACTTCCACGCTCTTCGCCATTCGTTTGCAACACGCCGTATCGAACTTGGTATGGATTATAAAACTCTAAGTGAAATTCTCGGTCACGCTAATGATTCAACTACGATGGAACTCTATGTTCACTCATCATTTGAACAAAAGAAAAAGCAAATAAATAAATTGAATAATTTTGTAAAATCATAATGAAAACGCTTTAACTCATTTCTCAGAATTCGCATTTCTGAGAAAATTTTTTATATTACATTGTGTTGCAGATTAACATGAAAAAATACCAGTTGCAAGTATAAAAGAGGTTTGTCCTACATTTTTGGGCGAACCTCTTTTGTGTGAAAAAAATTTATAAATTTTTCTAAAAACACATCAACAAAACTTGAATTTTTCTCTGTATTATAGAGGGGTATTTTTTGTTATGATGAAATCAAATGTAAACAAGGTGTAAAGAATTTTGAAAAACACCCGAACAAAATGGGAATTTTTCTCTGTATAGTAGAGGGAGTTTTTTTCTAAGCACTTTTTCTTTTTGGTTTCACTTTATAAAAATATTCTCTCGAATAATTTGGAAGGAGGTTTTCATATGCACAATCTATACACGGTCAACAAGATTTAATGCACCGTGCTTTAGGGTTTATCGACAAAGAATATGAAAGGCTTTGATTTGGAAAATTTATGATTTTTGAAACGAAAATTGATGGCTTTTGAGTGGGTTTTGAAGCGAATTTCAAGCCGTCGATTTTGAAGCAGGATAAAGGGGTATGATTTTCGGGCTTTGAAATGCCCGAAAACGCCGTCCGGCAAAGCCTGTCGGCTTTTCGATTCGTAATACTTTTGCGTATGATTCCAAATTCGTATGCAGTTGAGGCTGTTTTTCGCAGAAAATCAAGGCTTTTGCGTATTCACTTAAGCGTTGCGGTGTGATAAACCTATTTATGAATAAACAGGCAACGCTGTGAGCAAAAATTGATGAGTTCAATCTAAAACAGAGTAACACGTCGGACTAAAACTAAAAACGGCTTGTAGGCGATTTGTGAGAGCCTGTGAGCAAAATAGGATGTTAATATGAACTACAAATTTACAACGAAAGGTACATCAAATTAAAGGAGGCAGATATAAAATCATAGTTAGCGTGTTGCCTTATGGTAGCAAAGGAAATAAATTCTAAAGCATCAGGCAATAATAGTATTGAAAAATCAAGCGGGAGTGAGCTGAAAATCAATACACAAAACATTGCCGATGAGAGAATCAGCACAGAGCTTTGGATGCAGCATTTTGCAAATACCCTGCTGAATCAAAATGCGATTGACGACAAAACCTATCGCAAATTGATGGGAAAAATCAGCGTAGAAGTCAATCGCAGATACGGAAAAATAAACTAAAAAGCTCTGTAAAACATTACCAAAACAGGTATCAATCCCCTAATGAATACAGGGGTGAAATACTGTAAAATAAAGCTGGATAATAGAAATTATTTGTGATATTGTCTGCTTGGAAAGGAGCAAAAATATGGATATATATTCTACTCGTGAGAGAATAAGAAAAGAAAATATCAACTTTATGAACCTACCGCTTCGTGTAACATTCTACGCTCGTGTCAGCACGGATTTTAATGTTCAATTAAATTCACTCGATAACCAAATAACATATTACACCGATTTCATCAGGAAAAATCCGAATTGGGAATATGTTGACGGCTATGTTGATGAGGACAGCGAATTAAGGCTGACGATTATGTCATCAATGGCGCAAGAAGAGTCGAGAAAAATCTCTACACGTGTGCGATTCGGTCATCAGCAAGCCATTAAAAAAGGCACTGTACTCGGCACGAACAATATGTACGGCTACATCAAAAAAGACGGCAAGCTGATGATTGACGAAACGCAATACGGTTTTTAGCCGCCGATTTTATGAGAATCACACCGAAACGAATAAAAATACGAAAAATCAATTCACATATAATAAGCTCGTCTTTAAAAGAGTTTTACATTTAATCACACAACGCATTTGAAATATCCGCTTATTAGGTTACAAAAAATAACATTTTTAGCATTTATTTTATTTAATATAAAAACGCTCAATGTAAAAAATAGTAATGCAAACGCAAATTGTAATGAAAAGGAGTGTTTTCAAATGTCAAGTTCCAAGAACGTTGTTCCGGAAGCTAAGGAAGCTCTTAACAGATTCAAAATGGAAGCTGCTAATGAGGTTGGTGTAAATCTCAAGCAGGGTTATAACGGCGACCTTACTTCTAAGCAGGCCGGCTCTATCGGCGGACAGATGGTCAAGAAGATGATCAAGGCTTATGAAGACGGCATGAAATAAGAAGTATAAATACCCTGATTCTTCAATAAATTTCGGACAAAATGAAGGTCTGTCGGTTTAACCGACAGACCTTCTTCTGTGTTTGTTATTAAATATTTCAGCGGACGGATACGGCTTTATATCCGATATCATAAAACATTATTATACACTAATTGGATTTAACAGGGTAAA
>ULRO01087098.1_pt1 | contig 14779 bp, 8 predicted proteins | sample 1955421 | NCBI WGS metagenome assembly ULRO01 (sample SAMEA4835682, study PRJEB28245) | human gut metagenome | biome: gut microbiome; material: fecal sample | place: Denmark | collected 2008 | reverse complement strand
ATCGGACACTGCAAGGCCCTGTGCATCGACTTCGGCACCGCTGAGCGGTACAACGGCCTGTGCAACCTGCGCATGGATGACACCAACCCCGCCAAGGAGGACACCGAGTATGTGGACGCCATCCAGCAGGATATCCACTGGCTGGGCTTCGACTGGGGCGACCGGTTCTTCTATGGCTCCGACTATTTCGAGAAGGACTATGAGTACGCGGTGGAGCTCATCAAGAAGGGCCTTGCCTACGTCTGCGAGCTGACGCCTGAGGAGTTTAAGGCCAACCGCGGCGACATCGGCATCCCCGCCGTGTCCCCCTACCGTGACCGGCCCATCGAGGAGAACCTGCGGCTGTTTGAGAAGATGAAGAACGGCGAGGTGGAGGAGGGCAAGATGACCCTCCGCGCCAAGATCGACCTGGCCAGCGGCAACTTCAACATGCGCGACCCCGTCATCTACCGCATCCGCTTCATCAACCACCACCGGCAGGGCACCAAGTGGTGCATCTTCCCTATGTACGACTTTGCCCATCCCATTCAGGACGCGCTGGAGGGCATCACCCACAGCCTGTGCTCCCTGGAGTATGAGGAGCACCGTCCCCTGTACGACTGGGTGGTGAACAACGTCTCCATCCCCTACCACAAGCCCCGGCAGATCGAGTTTGCCCGCCTGAACATCGACCACACCGTCATGTCCAAGCGGAAGCTCCGCAAGCTGGTGGAGGAGCACTATGTTTCCGGCTGGGACGATCCCCGGATGCCCACCCTGTGCGGCCTGCGCCGCCGGGGCTACACCGCCGCCTCCATCCGCAATTTCTGCGAGATGATCGGTGTGGGCAAGACCCCCAGCGTCATCGAGTACGGCACGCTGGAGCACTGCCTGCGGGAGGATCTGAACGCCACCGCCGAGCGCACTATGGCGGTGCTGCATCCGGTGAAGCTGACGGTCACCAACTATCCCGAGGGAAAGAGCGAGGTATTCACGGTGGAGAACAACCCCACCGACCCGGCGCAGGGCACCCACGACATTACCTTCTCCCGGCATCTGTGGATCGAGGCGGAGGACTTTATGGAGGTGCCGGTGCCCAAGTACAAGCGACTGACCCCCAACGGTCCGGAGTGCCGCCTGAAGGGCGCGTATCTGGTGCAGTGCACCGGCTGCGTGAAGGACGCGGACGGCAACGTCACCGAGGTGCTGTGCACCTATGATCCGGAGTCCAGCGGCGGGGGTCCCGCCGACGGCCGCAAGGTCAAGGGTGCCACGCTCCACTGGGTGGACGCGGAGAACTGCATGGACGCGGAGGTCCGGCTGTACGACAACCTGTTTTCCGACGAGCAGCCCGACGGCCCGGACAAGGACTTCCTGGACTGCCTGAACCCGGAGAGCCTTACGGTGCTCACCGGCTGCAAGGTGGAGCCGGAGATGCGGAAGGTGGCGGAGGCGTTCGACAAGCAGGCCGACCGCACCGGCGTCAACGCGCCCACGTTCCAGTTCATGCGTGTGGGCTATTTCTGCCTGGACAACCGCGACAGCTCCGCGGCGCACATGGTGTTCAACCGCAGTGTGTCGCTGAAGGATAGCTTTAAGAAGTGAGAAAAGCACCCCTCCGGGGGTGCTTTTTTTCATGTGTGATTTAAGCGCCGGACCTCGAAGGAGGTCTCGGCCAGGGTGCTGTCGACAGTGCCCACCTGAAGGGTCACGGTAAAGATGCCCGAAGCGCTGTCGTAGCGCAGACTGACATCGCGGACCCGAAGACCCCGGGGATAGGCGGCGCTGCTGAGCAGCCTGGTGCTGCCCAGGGTGAGCTGGCCGTCGGCATCCACCTGAAAGGCGGCGCCCTCGCCCTCCACGCTGCCCAGGTCCTGAATGAAGATGTGGTCCAGACTGCCGTCCGCGCCGGGGGTCACGGTGCCGCAGAAGCGCAGCTTGTCGCTGATAACGCTGGTAAGGGTGGAGCACAGCTCCTGGGCCTCGGACAGCTGCATGGAGCTGTTGTAGGTGCGGCCGGCGAAGCGGACGCCCACGGTCAGCAGGGCGCTGACGAGCAGGACGATGAGAACGGCGCACAGCAGCTCCGTCAGGGTGAAGCCGCGGCGGTCACGAAGCTTGTTCATGGCGCGACCTCCTCATAGTAGAGGCAGCCGTTGTTCTCATAGACCTGCACGGTGGTGCGGCCGCTGCGGGTGCCGCCGCCGGAGGCGGTCAGGGCGGCGGTGCCGTTCGACACCGCGCTGCTGTAGTGGAAGGAGATGTCGGCGGAACGGACCTTAGCGTTGATCTTGGCGGCGGAAACGGCGGCGGTGGTCAGAAACACGAAGGTCAGTACGATGATCAGGATGGAGACCAGCGTCTCTACCAGTGTTTCGCCGCGGGTGCTGTTCAGCTTTTTGATACGACCGCCTCCTTTTCGATGGTGGCGTTGTCCGGCGACCAGGAGATCGTTGTTGTGGTCGTGGTGACATCGCGGACCCAGAGACCGCCGCCGCTGACGGTGCTGACAGTGGGGTCGGCCTTGTTTTCGCGGAGCGTCAGCACCAGGCGGCAGTCACTGTCGCCGCCGTCGGCCAGGTGCAGGACGATGGTGATGTCGTAATTGGGCGCCATGGTAAAGACGGCGGAGACATCGTCCAGCCCGTCCACGGATAGGGTGATGGTGTCGGTAAAGCTTTTGCCGCTGTCCCTGTCCACGGCGGCCTTGCCGGCCTTGAGCCATGCGGCCGTAAACCCAGTGGGCGAGGTCGTTTCGCGGCTCGTTTCGGTGGAGGTGTCATTGGTATAGGTGGTTTTCACCGTCTCCTGGACAAAGGAGGCGTTCAGGATATCATCACGCAGCAGACGGGCCGCGGAGCTGACCGTCAGATACGCCTGTCGGGCAGCCCGGTCATTCTCCAGACGGCGGGCCGAGGAAGTGGCGGCGGTGAGGATCACCGCACTGACCATACTGGCGGCCAGCAGCAGAAGGAGGGCCATCATCAGCGTGGCACCCTGTTGGTTTTTCAGTTTGTGCACGGGAGGGCCTCCTTTCTGCGGTGGGTCATGGAAGGGTGTCCGGTGACGGCTCGGGCGTGGGATCGGTGCCGGAGCTGCTGCTGTCCGGTGCGGATGGATCATCGGAGGGCGTGTCCTCCGGGTCCTTGCTGCCGGAAGCGGGGATATCGGCGTCCGGGACGGTGGGGGCGCCGCCGCTGTCCGTCGCTTTGCGCACGGCGGTGAAGGCCGTGTCGGCATACAGCGGCTGGGTGATGTCCGGGGTCCAGCTGTCGATGGTGTCCGGGGAGATGCCATTGTCCGTCAGAAGCCGGGCCACGTCCTCCGCCGTAGGCGCTGTGCCGTAGGGGACAGACAGGGTGAGCGCCTGCTCATCCACCCGGAGGGTGGCGGTGACCTGGGTGTCGGACTCGGTCAGCGTGTAGGGAATGGACAGGGTGAAGGCGTGGTTTTCGGCGTCCGTCAATGTGACGGTGAGGGTGATCTGGCCTTGGCTGCGCCCCTTGACCGTCAGGGGACGGTAGGTGAAGGCGCTGGTGGTGTCCTTTGCCGGTGTGCCCACGGTGACGCGGAAGTCGTCGTTCTCGGCGCGGAACACGTCGGGATGGAGGACGGAGGTGTCCTCGTCGTTGGAGACGGGCTTGGGCCGGAGGACGTACTCCGTGGCGTCGGCGCCGCCTTTGACGGTGACGCCGGAGACGGAGAGACCGTCAAAGGTGGCGGCGCTGCCCCGGCTGTACAGGTACAGCTTGGCACCGGCGTAGGCGGGGCGGTCGCTGTACGGCGCGCCGGAGGGCACATCGCCCGTGAAGGCCGTGCCGTCCTTATTCATGACGCCCTGCTGATAGACAGGGGGTTCGTCGGAGGTGTTGGCGATGCCCAGCACGCCCTGCATACGGACGGGAAGCACAAGGGGCAGCTTGCTGGTGAAGCTCTCGCCGCCGGCGGTGTAGGTGGCGGTGACCATGGTGCGGTCCTCGCCCTCACCGGTGGCGGTGAGGGTGACAGAGGCCGTGCCGCCGGCATCAACGGCGGGGGCAGAGGCCGTGAGGACCCTGTTGCTGTGCTGGGGCGTGACTGTCCATTCGACATCCAGTGCGCTGCCGCGGCTGTCGCGGGCGGTGAGCGTTAAATTACAGGTGTCACCGACAAAGAAGTCATCGCCGGGCAGGCCGTCCACGGAGATGTCCAGCGTGGAGGTGACGCTCACCAGCAGTCGGGCGGTATAGCCACCCAGCGTGGCGAAGACCTCGGTAGAGCCGACCGACAGGCCGGTGAGGGTCACGGTGTAGCTGTGCCTGACGTCCGCCGGGGGCGTCTGTGCCTGCGGCTCGGAGACCGCCACGATGCCCTTGCGGGAGCAGGTGATGACGGGGACGGCGTCAGCGCCGGTGTCCTGGGTGAAGTGCAGCGACAGCGTGGCGTTGGGGGTGGTGATACGGTCCAGCGAAAGGACGCCGCTGCTCCAGTACAGGCCGCGGGAGGGCCATTCGCCGTAGTGCAGGCAGGCGGTGCCCTGGGTCAATACGGTGGGGAAGGGGTAGTCCTGTCCGCGGAGGGCTGCCGCGCTGCCGGGGAAGCTGTATTTGCCGTGGGCCGACTGGCCGTTTTCCTCCGTGGTGACCCAGTGGAAGCTGCCGTCGTCGCTGCCGCCGTTCAGCAGCGCGGTGAAGCGCTTTCCGTCGATGTCCGCACGGCCGGACATCTGCTCGTAGCTCAGGGCCCTCAGACCGTTGATGTTGTAGGGGCTGCTGCCGGTGTTCCAGGTGTACTTGGACAGATAGCTCAGATCGCCACGGAGCATATCCATCCGCGCGGTATCGGTGCTCAGCAGGGTGGCCAGGGAGTAGTAAGTGTAGATGTATTTCCACTGGGATGGGGACCAGGTCCTGTTGAACTTGCTGTAGAAGGTGGGGAGGCTGCCGAAGTAGATCGCGGCGCTGCTGTCCAGGTAGTAGCAGTTGTTGATGGTCAGCTGTGCGGTGCCGCCGTTCACGCCGGCGCGGTCGGCGATGCTGCCGATGAGGGAGATGCCGGTGATGGTGCCCTCCATGGCAGGGAAGGTCATGTAGGTGTAGCAGTTGTTGTAGGTGGGCTGGCCGTCCTTGCTGCCGGAGAAGTTGGAGAAGGTGGCGGAGAAGCCGCTGCCGCCGATGCCGCCGATGTACACGTAGGTGTCCGGGCCGGCCTCCGCGCCGCCCTGGGTCATTTTGACGGATTTAGGCGTCGGCTCATAGCGATCCACGAAGGAGGTGTTGGAGCCATCGCCGGTGAGGATGCGCTCGTTCAGCAGATCGTTGGCGACGGTGATGCTGCCGCCGGTGTAGCAGTCCGACACATCATAGCGGACGCCGCCCACCAGGCCGCCCACGCGGACATAGTTGCCCCACTGGGCCTTGTTCATGGCACCTTCACTGGCGTAGCGGTGGGTACAGTTGATATTCAGCTTGACCACGGCGGAGCACCTGTTCAGATTGGCGCTGGATACGCCCACCAGCCCGCCGATGGCGGCTTCGCCCAAGAACTGTCGGTTTTTGCTGTTGTCGGTCACGGTGTAGCCGGCGATAGCGCAGTTGTTGATGGTGCTGACCTTCGTCTTGTCCTTCAGGTTTTCATCATAGTCGTAGGCAATGCCTACCAGACCGCCCAGGGCGTAGGAGGTGGCGTAATTCTCCGGCCCGGTGGCACCGGAGGCGGGGGTGGCGTCGGTCTTGCGCTGGATAACGGCGTCGTTGTCGCTGTAGAGCACGATGTTTTTGATCTCCGCGCCGGCGGTGGTACCGAACAGACCCACGTTGTAGCAATGGGAGGTGATGTTCACATTCTTGATGTAGTAGTTGCCGCCGTCGTAGATACCGCCGAACCAGTTGTACAGCGTCAGATCATAGGTTTCATTGCCCCTGTTCAACTGGCCGTTGTTCACCGCACCGGCAATGGGGTGGAAGTCGTAGTTTGCGGCCGCGCCGTCGGCGGCGGTGCCGTGTCCTGCACCGTTGAGGTCGTGGGTCTGCTGCCAGGTGAGGATAGGACGGGGGCCGCCGGTGCTGTCGCCGGCCAGCGCCATCGCCTTTGTCTGCAGCGCATTGCCGCGGCGGTTGGTGTATTGCAGATAGGGATAATACTTGTAGTCACTATTACTGCCTGTGACATCGCGCGTCGTGCTGCCCTGACCGTTGATGTAGCTCCAGTTGATGTATTGCAGCTGCTCTATGGAGCGTACCTGGTAGGGCTTGGCGGCCGTTCCCGGCGCATTGTTGGAGGACAGGGCGAAGGCATCGGCAAAGAAGGGGCTGACGGTATAGGTCAGCGCGGCGTCCTCGTGGGTCAGCGTCCAGGCATCGTTGGCCTGGGTGCCGCTGATCAGGTGCAGACCGTTATCGGAGGTCTTGTAGGTGACGAAATTGAATTTCGGCATCTGCCGGTTCAGGTCATCGGCCGCCGCGGTATAGCGAGTGCCGGTCACGGTGATGCCGGTGGAGAGCTCAGGCTCGGTGGTGCTGCCGGCGGACCAATAGTAACCGTAGCCGTAAGCGGTGACGGTGCCGCCGTCGTCATGGGAGACACAGAGACTGCTGTTGGCCTTGTATTCGCCGTCCTCGACACCGATCGAGGAGAAATAGTAGCCGCTGCCGGTGGGCTTGGACTCATATTCCCAGTACAGCAGGCCCAGAACGCCCATATCGGCAGGTGTCACCCAGTCGCCGTAATGGACGCGGCTGCCGTCGTGGCCGGCGACGATGCCGGGATAGGGGTAGGCCTTGCCGGCGGAGTCCAGGGTCTTATCGTGCTGGAAGGTATTGGCGGCGGAGACGGCGCCAAAGCCGCCCAGCCGGGTGGCCATGCCGCGCAGAGCCGGCTCGTTCACCGGAGCTGCGCCGGATCTGTCCGTGTACTGGTATAGGTGAACGCTGTCTACAAAGCGGTATGTGCCGCCGTTGAGGTAGCAGCAGCCGGATACGCCGCCGGCAGTGGGGGCAAAGCCGTGAATATCCGCACTGGGTGAAGTCATGGCTGTGGCGCAGTAGCTGGCGCGGAGGGAGCCGGTGTTGCTGCCGGCAAAGCCGCCCAGCGTCACGCCGCCGCCGTTGATCGTGCCGATCTCAATGTCGGCCATGGCGTAGCACTGCTGGACGACGCCGCTGTTGCCACCCGCGAAGCCGCCGGCGCAGAGCGTGGCGTACAGGCTATTGGCGAAAAGGCGCGGTGCGCTGACGCCGGAGGCGCGGACTGTACCGCTGTTGCGTCCCACCAGGCCGCCCAGATACAGGATACTGCCGTGACGGGCGTCGCCGTTCACGGAGAAGCCCGCGGCGGCGCAGTTGTAGACCGTGCCCTCGTTGCAGCCGGTCAGGGCGCCGATGCAGGCGGTTTGCAGAGAGAGCTGACCTTCCAGAGAAACGGTACGATCCTTATTGGCGGTGAGCAGTATGATATTGCGCAGGGTGCCCCGGTTCAGACCGAACATACCGACATAGCTGGTGCCGTCGGTGTTGACGGCGCTGGTAAAGGAGGGCGCTGCGATGGTATAGCCGCCGCCGTCGTAGGTGTGGATGAAAGGCTTGCCGTCAGCGGCACCGATAGGCGGCTGCGTGTGCACCGTGAGACGGGCGTAGCTGTTGTAGTCGATGGGGCGCTCCTGCTGGAAGACGGCTGTCTTGTCCAGCAGGGTACGGTAGGTGTCGTAATACAGGCTCAGGTCGTGCAGATGACGGGCCGTGCGGATGCCAACCTCCGCCGGGGCGCTGGGCAGGGCGGCGCTCTGGATCACGCGGCAGGCGAAGTGGGGATTGAAGAAGTAGGAGATGTCATCCACCGTCACCTGACGGTAGAAGGCGGGGGACACCTCACTGGTATAGACCAGCGCATCGGGCAGGCGTACCAGCCAGTATTCGCTGTCGAGTTTGATGGAATTCCGCAGGGTGGCGGTGCGTGCCGTATCGCCCAGGGTATAGGCGACGGTGATGGCGTCCGTGGGCTGGGCGCGGTAGACCATGCCGTAGCCGTCGTCCACGACGGTGCCGCCGGAACGGAGGGTGGAGCGGTTGGCACCCAGGAAACCGTAGGTGCCGTCGCTGTATTTTTCATAGTAGGCCAGTGCGCCGGACTCGAAATCCGCCTGCCAGTCGCCGTAGTGGGGCAGACCGGTGAGCCGGGGGTAGGAGTAGGTGCTCAGGCCCATGTTGTCCATGAGATTGTAGGCCACGGTGTCGCTTGTCTCCGCGGTAAAGGCGGTGCCCAGGACCTTTACGCCCTCTGCGCGGTTCTGGCCGCTCCATTCGGCGTAATTGACGAAGCTGGTGCCGGACAGATCGTTCCGGCTGGGGAACAGGTAATAGACAGCGTCTATGTCGGGGGGAGCCGTGCCGGCAGCGGGGGGCTTGAAGGTGGAGTAGGTCAGCTTCATGTCGGCGCCCAGGCGGACGCAGGCACTGTAACAGGCCTTGAGGCTGTCGCCGCCGGAGAGCTCGCCGCCGGAGAGACCGGCGGTGGTGCCGGCGCTCTGGAAGCCGGCGGCGTAGCAGTTGGACAGGGCGATATTGGCGGTGCCGTTGCAGGCGCCTATCAGGCCGCCGGCGACGCCGTTATTGGCGGCGGCGTACAGGTAGCAGTCCGCGTAGGAATGGTCCACAGTCAGAGCAGCACTGTCCGTATTGCCCACCAGGCCGCCGGCATAGCGGACGCCCTGAATCACGGTAGCCGCGAAGCTGCGGCGGATGGTCAGCGTGCCGTCGCAGTATCCTGCCAGACCGCCCGCCGTGCTGCCGCGGAGCCAGATGTCCTGTTCGGTCTTGGTGCTGAGTTTGTCGCGGGTGGGACTGAGATACACCTGACAGTCGAGGATCTCGGTCTTGCCGCTGAGACGGCCGGCCAGGCCGCCGGCATTGCCGGAGGCGGTGATGTCGGCGCCACAAAGGCGCAGGTTTTTCAGCGTGCCGGAGAAGGCGGCAAAAAGACCGCCGTCGCCGGTGGTGTTCACGGTCAGACCGTAAATGACCGGGTGGTAGACCTGGCCATTCACGGTGGCCTTGCTCTCGCAGTAGGTCAGGCGGCTGTTGGTGATGGGCGTGAACGTGCGGGAGCCGTACAGGCGGTCCCAGCCGTCGTCGGCGTTTTCGTTGACAAATTGGATATCCTGCTCCTGCACGGCGCGGGTGATGCTGTCGGGCAAGCGGGAGGCCGTGTCCAGATTTTGCAGGTGGCGGGCGTAGGTAACAACGGCGGTGTCGCCGCCGCGGACCTCGGCAAACAGACTGTTGGTGGTCAGCGTGCCGGAGGCGGAGTCCACCAGACGGTTCTCGCACGTCACCTCCACGGTGATGGTCAGGTCCGCACCGGGGGTCAGATTTTTGTTTTTGAAGCGGGCCTGCTGGCCGAAGCGCATACCGTCCGTCAGAGAGTCCAGGACCATGGTGGCGGTGTAGGTGAGATAGTCGGTCTTGACTTCGCTGCCGGTCAGCTCGATGCGGGAGGTGCTGTGGACGCCGTCGGAGACGGTCACATAGAAGTGCAGCGGCTCCATAGGCGTGTCGCAGGTGACGCGCAGAAGAAGCTGCTCTTTGTTGATGATCTCCATATGGGGCGTCAGCTTGCCGGTGATCTCGGACTGCACACTGTCGCCGCCGTAATAGCCCACGGTGGCGCCGGCGCTCAGCCGGCCATCACGGAACCGCAGGGGATTGAAGCTGTCAAAGTCGTAGGTCAGGGGTTTTTCACTGTAAAACACGGCGTAGACGCTGCCGCTGGCGGGGTCGAGCTCGATCACCCAATGGTTGTCCCACAGCTGGCGGTCCACCTGATCCTTCGGCAGGATGGCCGCGGCGGCGGAGCCTTCGCCGGTCTTGGCGGCGGAGGTCACATAGTGCAGGGAGGTTTTCCTCTCGGCGGCGTCCAGCGGTGTGTTGTTCAGGGGCTGCAGATCCTCCGCATAGCAGTCGGAAATACGGCCATTGGCCAGCAGCTCGGACAGCTTGTTCTGGGCCGCGTGGTAGACGATCTCCGCCTTGGCGTCCAGTTCTGTCTGGCGCAGGTCGCGCTGATGGCGGGTGATGGGGATCATGGCCAGGCCCATCAGCACGATCAGGATGGCGACCGCGATGAGGACTTCGGACAGCGTAAAGCCGGAATTATTCTGTTTTGAGAGCTTTTTTTGCATAACACAATCGATACGCTGCCCCGCAAAGGGACGCGGGCGGAAAAATGGTGGGGACGCAGTCAGGGCATCAGCTCGAAAAAGATGAGGTGAAGCACGGTTTTGCACTGTGCTTTGTCGGCGTCATACTGCACGTCCACGTTGGAGAGGAAGTTGACATTGGCGCTGGCGCTCAGCGCGTCGATGATCTGGCGGGACTGGGCGTAGGAAGCGGTCTGGTAGGTCAGCGTCACGGGGCGCAGCACGAGATAGCCCTCCTGGGTGGTGCCCTCGGTGCAGTCCACCTCATATTGCAGGGTGGCGGCCATGAGCTTGTCCAGCTCGGTCATCAGGGCCTGGTCGTTGTCGTACTGGGGCAGGGCACGCTCCTGGCCGGAGGCCTTGATGGCGGCAATGGCCTGCTGCATTTGCTCCAGCTGGGCCAGACGGACACGGTCGGTGTCCAGCTCGGCCTGCTCGATGTCGGTGTTGGTGCGGAAGGAGGTTATCTGGCGGTCGATGGGCTCCAGAAACAGCTTGCAGTAGCCCAGGACCAGCACCAGCACCACCAGGATCAGCAGCAGGGTCTTTTCCCGCTTGGTAAGCTCGCGGTTCATTGAGACACCTCCTCCGGCTGGCGCAGTTCGATGCGGACGGTGAAATCCATGATGGTGGCGGCCTTGCCCTCCTCCGTGGAGGCGACGCTGAGGGAGACGCTGTCCACGATGGGGGAGAGGCGCAGGCGGGCGAACATGGCGGAGATCTGGTCCAGGGTCATGCCGGACATATCCACGTTCATGGTGTTTTGGGTGATCTGGAGCGCCGTGAGGGAGCCATGGCTGAGCATCTCCTGCTCCAGCAGGTCCAGGGCCGCCTGACGGTCCACGGCGGCGGGGATGTCCTCGCTGCCGGCGGCGGTCATCCAGTCCATGGAGTAGGTGCGGTATTCCAGCAGGACGCGGTCATAGTCGGACAGGGCCTCCTGGGCGCTCACATACTGGGTGTGGACGCGGTCATAGGCGGCCTGGGCCTTGTCCAGACGGCGGTACTGCTGGAGCACGCCGAAGTTGACCACAACGGTTACCAGCGCCGCAATGGCCAGAATACCGATGAGCAGGGTCCGGCGGTCACGCTGGCGGTCCTCCTGCAGGTTCAGGTTGATGCCGGTCTTCTGGGGGCACTTTATCATTTTCCGCGCGGGCGCGGCAGTGCGCGTATCCACGGTGATACCGTTCTTTTCCGCGATCATTGCAGACCTCCTCTCAGTCCCTCGTCCACGCCGCCGATGGCGCGGAGATACATCCACGGCTCATCCAGGGTCACATCGTCGCCCAGCAGCTCCTGGGCGGTGTGCAGGTGCAGGTGAGTGGTCTCGGCCAGCGCCTGACGCAGGGGGCCAATATTGCAGCCGCCGCTGCACAGGCACAGGTCGGCGAGCTCCTGCTGCCGGTTGTTGTAGTTGAAGAAGTTGACGGCCTTCATCACCTCCACGGCGATGCGGGCGTAAAACGATTGGGCATAGTCGGAGGAGAGCACGTCATTGTAGTTTTGCAGCACATAGCTGTGGGCCACATGGATATCCACGCCGCAGTGCTCCGCTACCAGCTGCTCCAGACGGTTCAGGCCCAGGTCGATCTCCCGGCGGCTTTCGAAGAAGGCGCCGCGGTAGATATAGAGATAGGCGGCGGTGTAGCCCAGGTTGACGATGCACATATCCCGCTGGGGCAGGCCGGTGCGGCGGTAGTAGGCCGCCAGCACGCCGGCGTAGGCACACTCACTGGGGGTGAGGACCTGCAGCTTGAAGCCGGCGCGGCGCATCATGGCGCGGTAGCGCTCCGCCGTCTCCTTGAGCATGGCGCAGGCCAGCAGCGTCATCTCGGTGGGATAGCCGTCCTGGTCGCGGAGAATGTCGCGCATGGAGTAGTCAAAGTAGTACTTGCTTTTCTCGTCCGTAAGGAAGTCGCGGAACTCGTAGGGCAGGTTGTAGCGCAGCTGCTGCTCCGTCATGGCGGGCATGGTCAGCTCGCGGGTAAAGGCCTCGGTGGAGGGCAGGACCACGGCGGCGTTGGTCAGGGGAATGCCGTTGTCCCGGGCGGCCTGGCGGAGAAAGTCCGCCATGGCGTCCATGGACAAGATCCTGCCGTCAGCCACCATGTTGTCCGGCAGGGGGGCCATGGCGGCCTTTTTCAGCGTACTGCCGGCGAAGTAGGCCAGCTTGACGCTACTGCCGCCGATATCAATGCCAACGATCTTCTTCAAAACAGAATACCTCGCTATTACAATAAATTTGGACAGGAAAGCCGGGCAGCCAGTCCGGCTTTCTTTCCATCTCGTGCCTAAGCTACAATAAGAGGAGCAACTGGCTGACGATACCTCACTTGGGCTAACAAGTCCGACAGAAAGACTGTCAGCCATCCTCTTGTTGCAGCGTTCGATTTAAGCAGGTTGAGCCACCGGATGCCGGGGAGTTCGTGTCACACAATAGATTGAATCGGCAGCGAGAAAAGATGGATTCCGGTTGCAGATTCTTTGTATTGGAGGAATGTAAATGAACTGCGTTGGCATCGATGTCTCCAAAGGGAAAAGCATGATTGCTGTCATGCGGCCCTTCGGGGAGGTGGTGATCTCACCCTTTGAAGTGCTTCACACCGCCAATGAACTGAGCGAGCTGGCAGGGCTGCTCAAAAGCTTGGACGGTGAGACCCGTGTGGTGATGGAATCCACGGGTAATTACCATGCGCCGGTGGCCTGGCTGCTCCACGGCGCGGGGCATTATGTCTCGGTAGTCAACGCAATGCTGGTGCATGACTATGGAAACAACAGTTTAAGGCGGGCCAAAACCGACAAGAAGGATGCCGTGAAGCTGGCCAACTACGGCCTTGACCACTGGCTCACCCTGCCGAGATATGTCCCTGAGGAGAATACCCGGCTCATGCTGAAAAGCTGCTACCGACAGTACCAGCAGTATTCCAAAGTACAGACTATGCTGAAGAACAACCTAATCTCCCTACTGGACACCGCTTTCCCAGACGCAAATCGCCTGTTTACCAGTCCGCCCCGCGCCGATGGCAGCGAGAAGTGGGTGGACTTTGTAGCTGCTTTTTGGCATTGCGAGTGCGTCTGTGGCTTGTCTGAGAAAGCATTTACCGCCAAATACCAGAAGTGGTGCAGAAAGCACGGTTACAATTTCAGCAAGGATAAGGCGCTGGATATTTATGCCTCCGCCTGTGGACACTTCGGTGTCATGCCGAAAACGGATACGGCAAAACTTTTGGTAGAACAGGCCATTTCCCAACTCCAGACAACTTCCGCCGCATTAGCTGCTCTCAAGCAGGAGATGCAGTCCCTAGCAGCTTCTCTACCGGAGTATCCTATAGTGATGGGGATGTTTGGTGTTGGCCCCACACTCGGCCCTCAACTCATGGCTGAAATTGGCGATGTGCGCCGTTTTCATTCCAAGAAAGCGCTGGTGGCCTTTGCGGGCATTGACTCCCCACCGTACCAATCTGGCCAAATGGATGTCCATAGCCGCAGCATTTCCAAGCGGGGATCTGCCTCCCTGCGCAGGACGCGCTTTCTGGTGATGGGTGTCCTCCTGCAATGCGCTCCAATGGATGAGCCGGTCTACCAGTTCATGAACAAGAAGCGCTCTGAGGGCAAGCCCTACCGTGTCTACATGATGGCATCCGCCAACAAGTTCTTGCGCATCTACTACGCCTCTGTGAAAACCTATTTGGATTCCCTAGAACACGACTGATTTTCATACCCTATACCATCTGGCTGGCCGCCGTTTCGATTTTGCGATGCTCAGCGGCTTGATTTTGTTTTGCCTTTTTCGCTGCTCCCAAAAGCTGAAATTTCTACTTGACTTTTGTTAGCAGGTCTTTCTTGGAGATGGGGGCTCACAGCAGGGAAAGATACCAGTCGATAAGGTTCTGGCCGAACAGGGCGGCGCTCCAGGCGGCCAGCGCGATGCCGGGGCCCCAGGGAAGGCCCTGCTGTCCGCGCTTGGCGCGGACAAGGCCCCATAGGATGCCGACGACGCAGGCCAGCAGCAGGCACAGCAGATTTTTCTGCCAGCCCAGAAACAGCCCTGTGAGAAACAGCAGCTTGATATCGCCGCCGCCCATGGCGTCGCGGCGGAGCAGCTTCTCCATCAGCAGCGCCAGCAGCAGGACGCCGCCGCCCACGGCGATGCCGCCGATGAGACCGTCCAGCGCCCGTTTGCCCGGGTCCGGGACAAAAAACAGGGTGACGATAAAAAGCACAACGCCGACCGCGATAAAGCGGTCGGGGATGATGTACCCCTCCAGGTCCGCGAAGGCGCAGGCCAGCAGCAGGCAGGCCACGGCCCAGGCTTCGAGGGTCCGGAGGGAGATATCATAGCGCAGCAGCAGCGACACGAACACCAGCGCGGCCACCGCTTCACCCACTGCGTGGCGGGGGGAGAGCTTCGCGCCGCAGTAACGGCAGCGGCCATGGCTGAACACATAGCTGAACACCGGCACAAGATCGCGGGGCGCCAGCACATGGCCGCAGACGTCGCAGTGGGAACGGCCACGGAGGACACTCTCGCCATGGACGATGCGCCAGGCGGCGCAGTTGAGAAAGCTGCCCATGCAGGCGCCCAGCAGGGCGGCGATGAAGCAGCTATATATGGTGATGGCGGGG
>ULRO01075734.1_pt1 | contig 14806 bp, 14 predicted proteins | sample 1955421 | NCBI WGS metagenome assembly ULRO01 (sample SAMEA4835682, study PRJEB28245) | human gut metagenome | biome: gut microbiome; material: fecal sample | place: Denmark | collected 2008 | reverse complement strand
TGGGAGAGGTGTCTGCGAAGCAGACGGAGAGGGCAAGCCCGTCTCCCGAGAGCCGCTGCGCAGCGATAAGCAGGCCCTTTGTCAGAGCGATGCTATCACTGCGCCTGCGCTTCACCGGCAGCGTCCTTGCCCTCTCAGGCGCTGCGCGCCAGCTCCCCCAAAGGGGGAGCCTTTGCATCCCGTAAGGCAGCAAAAAAGCACCCACCCTCCCGTTTCACGGGAAAGGATGGGTGCTTCTGTTTTATCCAGTCCTTAGACCTTATGCATCCTGCAGCTCCCCACGGCTGGCGGCCTTGAGGTAGGCGAAGATGAAGCCGTCGAGGTCGCCGTCCATGACAGCGTCCACGTTGCCGGTCTCGTAGTTGGTGCGATGGTCCTTGACCATGGTGTAGGGCATGAAGACGTAGGAGCGGATCTGGTGGCCCCATGCGATCTCGTTCTGGACGCCCTTGATGTCGTCGATCTTGTCCATATGCTGCTGCTTGGCGATCTGGTAGAGCTTTGCCTTCAGCATCTCCATGGCGTAGTCGCGGTTCTGGAACTGGCTGCGCTGGGTCTGGCAGCTGACCACGATGCCGGTAGGCTTATGGATGAGTCGGACGGCGGAGGAGGTCTTGTTGATGTGCTGGCCGCCTGCGCCGGAGGAGCGGTAGACCTGCATCTCGATGTCCTCGGGGCGGATGTCCACCTGAATGGTGTTGTCCAGCTCGGGCATGACCTCCAGCGAGGCAAAGCTGGTCTGACGGCGGGCGTTGGCGTCGAAGGGCGAGACGCGCACCAGACGGTGGACGCCGTTCTCGCTCTTGAGCAGGCCGTAGGCGTTGGCGCCCTTGACCATCATGGAAGCGCTCTTCATGCCGGCCTCGTCGCCGTCCTGATAGTCCAGCACCTCCACGGTCATGCCGTGGGCCTGCGCCCACTTGTTGTACATCCGGTAGAGCATCTCGGCCCAGTCCTGTGCCTCGGTGCCGCCGGTACCGGCGTGGAAGGTCAGGATGGCGTTGCTGTGGTCGTACTCGCCGTTCAGCATGGTCATCAGCTGCAGCTCGTCCACCGCCTTGCCCACTGCGTTGACGGCCTCCTCGGCCTCGGGCACCATCTCGGGGTCATACTCCTCGTCCAGCATGACCAGCATGGTCTCGGCGTCGTCGTAGAGGCCCTGCAGCTTTTCGAAGCGGTTCAGCTTGCCCTTCAGGTCGCCGACCTCGTCGAAGACTTTCTTGCTCAGCTCCGCGTCGTCGTAGAAGCCGGGGCGGGACATGGTGTGCTCCAGCTCCTGCACGCGCTTGCGGGAGGCGTCGATGGCCAGCGCCTCTTCCAGGTCTTTCACAGCCTTGCCGTAGTCGGCCAGCTGCACTTTCAGTTCGTCCGTGGTGATCATCGTTTTATTCCTCTCGTCTCAATCTTTTGGGAGCATCTCTGGCAGTAGCCCTCTCCGTCAAAGGCTCCCCCTTTGGGGGAGCTGTCACCGAAGGTGACTGAGAGGGCAAGGACGCTGACGCGGACTTGCAGGCGCGGCAACAGCATCGCTCTGACAGAGGGCCTGCTTATCGCTGCATGGCAGCTCTGTCCTGCCGGGCTTGCCCTCTCCGTCATTGCTCCGCAATGCCACCTCTCCCAAAGGGAGAGGCTTTCCGGCGGGGTCGCTCCCAAAAGATACAGTTTATACACAGATACTTCATTAGTATACCCAGAATCCATGATAAAGTAAAGAGGAAAAAATGCCATCGTGCTGGAAATTTGAAGATTTCTGGCTTTTCTTTTCTCTCTTTTGAGTGTATAATACTGATAACTACCATAATCATTGGAGGATGTTATGCCAAAATACTATGGCTGTCCGTGTGAGGGCTGCGGCGAGCCGCTCACCCTTCAGGATGACATCGTGGTCTGCCCCGACTGCGGCGCGCCCTATCACCGCACCTGCTACGAGAAGCTGGGCCAGTGCATCCACCGCCCCGCCCATGCCGCCGGTTACGAGTGGAAGTTCCCCTACGAGGAGAGCCAGCTCCGCACCTGCCCGGCCTGCGGCGAGCGCACCCTGCGGGATGCAGAAAAATGCCGCTGCTGCGGCGCAGTGCTCCCCCCCGAGGAACAGGAGCCGTCCCCTGTCTCCGACACCACGGAGGACAGCTTCGACTACTCCCGGATGTACCGCCAGTTCGGCGGCGCAGCCGACCCCGAGAAGGAGTTCTTCGAGGAGGCCTTCGGCAAAGAGGCCCGGATGGACGGCATCGCCCGGCAGGACTGGCTGGACTACATCGGCCCCGCCGCCCCCGCCTATCTGGCGGCCTACAGCCGGATGCAGCTGCAAAAGAGCAAGATCTCCATGAGCTTCTCGGCGCTGCTGTTCGGGCCGTTCTATTTCTTCTACCGCAAGGCGTGGAAGCCGGCCTTCGGCTTCCTTGCCGCCGAGATGCTGCTGGCGGCCCCCACCTTCATCGAGATGCTCCAGCTCTCGGGCAGCAGCTTCGCCCCGGCCCTCAGCGCCTCGGCCCTGACGGTCCTTGCCCGGGTCTGCTCCCTTCTCAGCTTCCTGCTGATGCTGGTGCGGGGGATGTACGGCAAATGGCTCTACCGCCGCAGCGCGGCCAGCCGCATCCGCCGCATCCAGTCCGAGTTCCCCGACGCCCGCCAGCGGCAGGCTGTCCTCCGCGCACAGGGCGGCGTCAGCTTCGGGGCGGTCTTTCTCTGCGTCCTGCTCCTGACCCTCGGCGGCAGCCTCTTTACCCTGCTGCTCGGCCCCGATCTGCAGGCCCTGTTCAACGCTTTTTACGGCTGATCTCACCCAGCCGTAAGACGATTATAGTGAAGGAGTTTGAATCATGAAAAAAGTCACCAAGGCAGTCATCCCCGCTGCGGGCCTCGGCACCCGCGTCCTGCCCGCCACCAAGGCCATGCCCAAGGGGATGCTCCCCCTCGTGGACAAGCCCGCCATCCAGTATCTGGTGGAGGAGGCCGTCCGCTCCGGCATCACCGACATCCTCATCATCGTGAGCCGGAATCAGGGCATCATTCAGGACCACTTCGACCGCAGCCCCGAGCTGGAAGCAAAGCTGGCCGTCCCCGGCAAGGAGAAGATGCTGGAGGAGTGCCTCGGCATCTCGAATCTGGCCAACATCTTCTTCGTCCGCCAGCACCAGACCCTCGGCCTCGGCCACGCCGTCAGCATGGCCAAGCCCTTCACCGGCGACGACCCCTTCGTGGTCATCTACGGTGACGACGTCATCTGGGGCGAGGACCCGGTCTGCGCCCAGCTCATCCGCGCCTACGAGGAGTTCGGCCGCCCGGTCGCGGGCGTGTCTGCCGTGCCATGGGCCGACGTGAGCCGCTATTGCAGCCTCAAGACCACCCCCATCCACGACAACTACTTCTTCGTGGACGACATGATCGAGAAGCCCAAGAAGGGGCAGGAGTTCAGCAACTACTCCATCCTTGGCCGTGTCCTGCTGACGCCCGAGATCTACGACATCCTCGCCCAGACCAAGCCCGGCGCAGGCGGCGAGATCCAGCTGACCGACGCCATGGCCGAGTATGCCCGCAACCACGGCGGCATGACGGCGGTGGAGTTCACCGGCAAGCACTACGACATGGGCAACAAGCTCAAGGTCGTGGAGGCGCAGGTGGAGCTGGCCCTGCAGCACCCCGAGATCGGTGAGGCCTTCCGCGCCTACCTGAAGGAGTTCTGCAAGACGCTGTAAGCGCCCGGCACACCAGTTGGCTCCCCCTTTGGGGGAGCTGGCGAGCGGAGCGAGACTGAGAGGGCAAGCCCGTTTCCCAAAAGTATCTGCACAGCGATAAGCACTGGCTTTTGTCAGAGCGATGCTATCGCTGTGCTTTTTTATTTTTCTGTAGCGTCCTTGCCCTCTCAGTCACCTTCGGTGACAGCTCTCCCAAAGGGAGAGCCTTTTGTCGTGCGCTGCCGGAAAAGGCTGCAAAAAAGCGCCCCTGCCTTGTCATCGGCGGGGGCGCTTTGCTGATTGCTGATTATTTTGATTGGGTTGATAAGTTCAGATTAGTCGCTGACGTAGGGCATCAGGGCAACGTGACGAGCACGCTTGATGGCCACGGTCAGGGCGCGCTGATGGAAAGCGCAGGTGCCGGTCACACGGCGGGGGATGATCTTTGCACGCTCAGAAACGTACTTACGCAGACGGGGCACGTCCTTGTAATCGATGGTGTCGATACGATCGACACAGAAGCTGCAAACCTTCTTGCGGCCGCGGCGGATGGGACGCGCGGGGCGAGAGCCTTCGGTTCTTTCAAAAGCCATTGCTTATTACCTCCTGTTGGATTTTTACGGTTCACACCGGTTCGGGATCAGAACGGCAGATCGTCGCTGTCGTCGATGACGGCGAAGTCGTCTGCGTTTCCGGCAGAGTAGCTGGGAGCTGCCTCCACAGCAGCCGGGCGGGCAGTCGCTGCGTTCTGGTAGGACGGCGCAGCATTCTGATAGCTGCTGCCGCCCTGATTGCTGCCATTCGAGTTCTTGGGGCCTGCAAAGCTGATGTTGTTTGCCACGACCTCCACAGCCGTGCGGTTGTTCCCGTTCTTGTCCTGATACTGGCGGGTCTGGAGACTGCCTTCAATGGCGATCAGACTGCCCTTCTGGAAATACTTGGAGACGAACTCTGCCTGCTGGCGCCATGCGACGATGTCGATGAAATCGGCCTGACGCTGCTCGCCCTGACGGGCAAAGTTGCGGTCGCACGCAATGCGGAAACTGCACACATTGGTGCCGTTCTGGGTGGTGCGAAGCTCGGGATCCGCCACGAGGCGGCCCATGATCGCTACAACATTCAACATAATACGGACTCCTTTTTCGTCACGAAAAGATTACTCCTCGTGGGCAACGATCAGGCTGCGCATAACGCCCTCAGTGATCTTGTACACACGGTCAAGCTCAGCGGGGAAGCTGGGATCGGCGGTGAAGTTGATCACGGTGTAGACGCCCTCCTCCTCATCGTTGATGGGGTAGGCCAGACGGCGCTTGCCCCACTCATCGATGGAATCGATGGTACCGTTTGCCTCGATCAGGGACTTGAACTTGCCGATGAGGGCGGAAGAAGCCTCCTCGTCGAGAGCAGCGCTGGTAATCAGCATGGTTTCGTACTTTGCCATTTTGTAGCACCTCCTTTTGGACTTAAGGGCCTCAAGGTTATGAGGCCAAGGGTACACAGACCGCGCGGCGTCGCGCAGGCTGTGCGGCGTGTCTGTTCAGACAGCAACTTATTATAGCAAGCCCAGCGAAAATTGTCAAGCTTTTCTGCACGATTTTTTTCGCATTCTTCCCTGCCATTCTCTTTATGGTTTCCCGATATGCCTGTCATACCTTCTTTACATGGTATTCTTGGCCGTTTCTGAGGCGGTTTTCCTTTACATTCCGGCGAGAGGAGGACTATAATAAAAAGTGTTCTTCTCCCCTTCCGCCCGCCTGCGCGGGGCAGGGCCTCTTCGGGGAGCGGGACGACTGCTAACGTCAAAGGAAGGATCATCTATGTATTCCATCTTCAGGAACCTCGCCATCATCCTCATCAGCGCCAAGTTCTTTGCGCTGCTGGCCCGCAAATGCCGGGCACCGCAGGTGGTGGGCGAGATCATCGCGGGCCTCGTCATCGGCCCCTGTCTGCTGAATCTCGTCCAGCCCAGCGACTCTATCGCCATCTTCGCCGAGATCGGCGTCGTGCTGCTGATGTTCAATACCGGCCTCGGCACCAACCTGCAGGAGCTGATGCGGGCCGGCCCCATCGCCACCCTCATCGCCTGCGTGGGCGTGGCGGTGCCTCTGGCGGGCGGCACCCTGCTCTACAGCCTCTTCTACGGCTTTGCGGCGGTGGGCAGCACCGAGTTCTACCGTGCCCTCTTCATCGGCACCATCATGACGGCCACCAGCGTCTCCATCACCGTGGCCACCCTGCAGGAGCTGGGCAAGCTCAAGAGCTTCCTCGGCACCACCATCGTCAGCGCCGCCGTCATTGATGACGTCATCGGCATCGTGGTGCTCACCTGCGTGCTGGGTGCCAGCGGCGGCTCGGACACCAGCCTCGTGGAGGTGCTGATGGACACCGTCCTCTTCTTCGCGGCCGCCATCGTCATTGGCCTCATCATCCACAAGGCCATGCTCTGGCTGGACCATCGCAACCCCCACACCCAGCGCATCACCATCGTCAGCCTCGCCTTCTGCTTTGCGATGGCCTACATCGCCGAGCAGTATTTCGGCATCGCCGACATCACGGGCGCTTACATCGCGGGCATCGTGCTCTGCTCCCTTGAGGATGCGTCCTACATCGAGCGCCGGGTGGACATCAGCAGCTACACCCTCTTCTCCCCCGTCTTCTTCGCCAGCATCGGCCTCAAGACCGACATCAGCGGCCTCACCCCCACCATCCTGCTCTTCAGCGTCTGCTTCGTGGTGGTGGCCCTCATCACCAAGATCATCGGCTGCGGCCTCGCCGCGAAAGTCTGCCGCTTCAGCTGGCCGGACTCCCTCAAGGTAGGCGTCGGCATGATGACCCGCGGCGAGGTGGCCCTCATCGTGGCCCAGAAGGGCCTCGGCGTGGGGGTGGTGGACTCCGTCTTCTTCACGGCAGTCATCCTCCTCATCGTCGCGTCCTCCATCATCACCCCTCTGGTGCTGAAGGGGTTGTTTGCGAAGGGTTAAGCCGCCGCAGGAAGAAAGCCTCTCCCCGTCAGCGGCCTAGCCCTCTCCGTCATTGCTTCGCAATGCCACCTCTCCCAGAGGGAGAGGCACTGGCAGGCCGGGCAACTCTACGCTGACCGCTGGAAGCTCAATATAACGCAAAAAATAGTGCCCTGCTACAGAGGGCAGCAGCTTCGGGACAATATCCCTTGTCAAGCTGCTGTGAATCTCTGTAGCAGGGCACTATTTTTTGCGTTATATTGAGCTTCCAGCGGTCAGCGTAGAGTTGCCCGGCCTGCCAATGGCTCTCCCTCTGGGAGAGCTGGCGCGTAGCGCCTGAGAGGGCTACTGCCGGGAAAGCACTCTAAATCCCTCAGACGACCTGAATGCGTCCTGCGCCATGCGGATCCTCATAATCCAGCAGGTAGCCGGGGTAGCTTGCCAGCGGGCTGTTGGCGCTTGCCAGAACCGGCATACCCTCGGTCGCGCCGTCAAAGATCATGGCGTAGGTGGACATGACGAGGTAGTCCTCCGCGACATAGTCCTTGATCAGCTCTGCGCCGTCGAACATGGCGAAGCCGTCGCCCAGATTGCGCAGGGTGTAGTTCATACCGGCCAGCGCGTAGGTGCGGTTCAGGTCCAGCGGCTCATAGGTACCGGTCTTTCGGTCGTAGATGCGCACGTTCTGGACGCGGGGCGTGCCGGTGGCGCTGCCCTGCCAGACGTTCTTGTCGTCGGTGCGGACGGTGTTGGGGATGTCGGTGTGGATCTCATAGGTCGCACCGGCAACGTGCAGGAAGCCGCCGTTCTCCTTGCCCTCCGGGCCGACGAAGCGGGCACCGAACTCCAGCGCATCCTGAATCTGCTGGCCGGTGACGGCCATCAGGCAGGCCACGTTGCCGAAGGGGCTGATCTGCTTGCAGGTCTTGAAGGACCAGTCGCCCGCGCTCACGTCGGTGCGGATGCCGCCGCCGTTCATCATGGCGATGTCGCAGTCCAGCTGCTCGATCTCGTTGAAGTAGGTATAGATGCCGTCGGCCACAAAGTCGCCGAGGTTGGTCTCACCCGAGCGGATGCGGCGCTTGCCGGTGGCGGGGTCGCTGATGTAGAAGTTGATGTCGGTGACGGCGATCTGCTCGCCCAGCATCTCGTCCACTTCCTTGATCCACGTTGCGGCGGTAGCGGCCACGGCGGCGTCGGAGACGTCTGCGGTGGAGATCAGCTCGGTGGTGATGGTGCCGTCCTCGGCGAGGGTCATCTTGCCGACATTGGCGAGGTAGGAGCCGGTCTGGGTCAGGGTGACGGCCTTACCGGCGGCGTCGTAGACCTGCTTGTTCTCCATAACGGTGTGGGAGTGGCCGTCGATGAAGGCGTCGAAGCCGGTGGTGTTGGCAATGACCTCTTCGCTGGTCCACGGAGAGGAGGAGGGGTCAACGCCCAGATGGCCCAGACCGATGATGACGTCTGCGCCCAGTGCCTTGGCCTTGTCGATGCCCTTCTGCACGGCGTCGTACAGCTTCTTGCCGTCGTCACCGCCCAGAATATCGTAGATGTACTTGGTCTGCTTGGCGTTCATGAAGTAGGCCGGGGTGGACTTGGTGAAGGACTCGGGGGTGGTGATGCCCACGAATGCGATCCACTTGCCGCCTGCGGGGAACAGCTTGACGGCGGGCAGGACGCGCAGACCGGTGCGCAGGTCCACCCAGTTGCAGGAGACATAGGGGAAGTCCGCTTCCTTGATGACGGCCTTGGCGCGGGCCATGCCGTAGTCGAACTCGTGGTTGCCCAGCGTGGCCACATCGTAGCCCGCCTCGTTCATCAGCTCGATGATGGTCGCGCCGTCGTCCATCGAGCCGTAGGCGGTGCCCTGAATGTGGTCGCCTGCGTCCACCAGCAGGACGGGCTTGCCCTCATCGACGTAGCCCTGCTTTAGGGCGGCGATGGCGGCATAGGTCAGCTTGGGGGACTTGTTATCAATGTAGGTGTGTACGTCATTGGTGTACAGGATGGTGACGGCGGCGTCCTTGCCCGTCAGCCAGCCGGCAGAAGCCTGCGGGACGGCAGCGGCCATGGCCGAGGCAGCGGCGGTGACACCGGCGGCCTTCAGGAAATTGCGGCGAGAAATAAAGTGTTTCACGAGAAATGACCTCCTTTATGTTCCGGACCTTTGGCGGCACAGCCTCTCTTCTGCCGTGCCGCGCTCTTTGCTCTAAGCTTACCACAGAACCGCCGAAAGGGCAAGCCCAAATCTGGTCATCCTGTACAATAATCTCCTTTATGGGTACGACTTTTTATGAAATCTCGCGCAAATCAGCACAAAAGACCGGGCGCTGCTTCCTGCCTCAGGCGTGCAGCATCCGGTCTTCTGTGTTTGGGAGGAATATCGTTCTGAAAATGAGCCGTGCTCAGATGGCGTTGTAGCGGCGCAGGAGCTTTTCGAGGTCGGTGCCCTCGATCTTTTTCAGCGCTTCCTTCAGGGCGATGCGGCCCATAAGGGGCAGCTCCATGTCCGTGAGCTTCCTGCCGTCCCGCAGCTTGACCGCCGCGTCGAGCAGGGCGCGGACGTCGTAGGTGCTGCCCCAGACCTCCGGCACGCCCCGGTCGATGTCCAGCAGGGTGTACACGGCCTCCATGCCGGTGCGCATGGAGTATTCGGTGGTGAAGATGGTGTCCCGGGCCGTCTCGGCGAACTGGCCGAGGAAGGCGAAGTTCACTGCTCCCTCGGGCACGATGTCGGGGCGGTCGCCCTTGGCCCGGGGCATGAAGAAGGCGTCGATATAGGGCATCATCACCGGCACGGTGTTGGCGCTGTTCTCGGCCATCGAGGCGATGTCCTCCACCGGCACGCCCAGATGGTACAGCCACTCCATGCAGATCTCCCGGCCGGTGCAGTCCCGCATGGGCTTCCTGACGTAGTCACCGGGCTTGTCGCTGAACAGGCCGTAGACCCAGACGCAGAGCTGGTTCCGGGGCTGGTCGCGGAACTGCTGCTGGCGGTTGAGGGTCCAGCTCAGCAGCCAGCTGGAGTCCTTCACGGTGACGATGCCGCCGGTGACGGTGCGGCCGCTGAAGGGGTCGCGCTTGCAGATCTTCTGGATATACTGCGGGATCTTCTCATCCAGCGTAGTAATGGTGGCGCTTTCCCAGTTGCTCCGCTCCGGCTCCGAGCAGAACTTTTCCGGGTGTCCGAAGGCGGGGTCCTGCGCCGCGATCCTCTTCCACAGATCCCAGCCGTTGCCCGGCCGGATGGCGGGGTCGAAGCCCGCTGCCTTGTTCTGTGCACCCACGGTGCAGCTCTCCACGCAGCCGCCGTTGGTGATAAAGAGCAGGTCGTTCTCGGTCAGGCCGATGGTCGTCACCTCGCCCTTGTGGTCCACTGTAACGCCCACAGCCTGCTTTCTCCCCGGCTCAAGGCCGAACTGGACGTCCACCACCTTGGTGTCGTAGTGGAACTGGACGCCGTGGTCCTTCAGGTAGGCCACCATGGGCAGGATGATGGACTCATACTGGTTGTAGCGGGTAAAGCGGAGGGCGGTAAAGTCGGGCAGGCCGCCGATGTGGTGGATATAGCGCTTGAGGTAGAGCTTCATCTCGAGGGCGCTGTGCCAGTTCTCGAAGGCGAACATGGTCCGCCAGTAGAGCCAGAAGTTGGAGCCAAGCACCTCGTCATCGAAGTAATCGGTGATCTTCTTGTCCTGCAGCGCCTCGTCGGGCGTGAAGAAGAGCTTCATGATCTCCATGGCGCCTTTATCGGACAGGCCAAACTTGCCGTCGATGTGGGCGTCCTCGCCGCGGTTGACCGTCGCGCGGCAGAGGGAGTAGTTGGGGTCGGCCTTGTTCAGCCAGTAATACTCGTCCAGCACGCTGGCCCCCTCGGTCTCCAGAGACGGGATGGAGCGCAGCAGGTCCCACATGACCTCAAAATGGTTGTCCATCTCGCGGCCGCCCCGCATCACATAGCCCACGTCGTACTTATAGCCGTCGCAGGCCCCGCCGGGGATGGGGTCCTTCTCGAACACGTGCACACGCCCGCCTTTCATCTGGCCGTCCCGCACCAGATAGCAGGCCGCCGTCAGGGCCGCCAGACCGGAACCGATGAGATAAGCCGATTTGTGATCGACGCCCTCCGGCTTTTTCGGCGCTGCAAAAGCCTCATAGTTGCCACTGGAATAGTACATAGAGAAACCTCCCTGTTTCGGTCGCTTTTTCGACATCTCTGTGCCGTCCTTATGGCAACAGTATACCCTGCGCACCCGCCGCGGACAACAAGCAAAACCATCCAGTTGACGCACTTTTCAGCAAACCGCCCCGTTTGCATAAAAAAATCCGCCCCCAGCGCACCGGGGGCGGACAAAACAATATGAGCGTTCCTGTTATTTCTGCGCCAGCGCCTTTTCCAGCGCCTGCTCCACGCAGTGGTTGAGGGAGACATCGTGTTCCATCGCATAGACGGCCAGCTGCTTGTGCAGTTCCGGCGAGATGCGGACGTTGAAGCTCCCCTTGTAGGCCGTCTCCGGCGTTTTTCCCTCCGCGCGGCACAGTTCGAGGTAATCGTCCACCGCGCCGTGGAAATCCTCCAGCAGCTCCTTCGCGCTCTCCCCTTCGTAGGAGATGAGCGAGCGGATGCCCATTACACGGCCAAAAAGCAGGCCCTCTTCTTCGTCAAATTCCACGCTGCCAAGATAGCCCTTATACTCCATCGTATTCTTCATATCAGGCCCTCCTGTTCCAAAAAATCGACCAGCTGCTTGACTTGATAGCCCTTCAGCTCTTTCTGAGGATGGGGCTTGTGGAGCAAGATCGTCCCATGCTCCGGGCTGCTGAACATCACCCGCGACCCGCTCGTCCTGCCCTTGTTGGAGCGGATAAATTCCAGATAGCCCAGAAGCGTCTCCGCTTCTTCAAAGGTAAAATCCCGCGGCCTCTCCTTCAGCCTGCGGATGAGCTTTTCCTTCTGTCCCATAAGCCTTTCCCTCCTCTGCCTCCATTATACGCTTCTTTGCTCCATTTTGCAACTGTTATCAGTTGCATTTCTGACAAAAAAGAAATCCGCCCCCAGCGCACCGGGGGCGGAACAGAAACAGGTTCAGAAGGTCAGGCGCATCTGATGCCAGACGACGTCGCCGTGGGTGGAGGCAGACACGCCCTCGTCCACGAAGCCGAACCGGGCGTAGAAGCCGATGAGCCTCTCCTTGCAGGTGAGCACGACGCCCCTGCGGCCAGCGGCCTTTGCGTCGGCACAGACCTGCCGCAAAACACGGGACGCACAGCCCTCCCGCCGATGGGCCGGGGCGGTGACGACGCTGAAGATCATCTGCCAGCTGCCCTCCGGCGTGTGGAGATGGGGGTCGTCGTACATCGCGTCGGTGAGGTCGGGCTGGTCGGTGACGAGGCCGTTGACGAAGGCTTTCACCCCGCCGTCCTCCTCCAGCAGCCAGAAATGATCCGGGTAGACGGCCACCCGCCCGGCGATGCTCTGCCGGGACGCCCCCTCGGCAGGCGGATAGGATGCCGCTTCGATGTCGGCCAGCGTGTCCACATCGGCGGGGACTGCATGACGGATGCTCATGTTTTCCCCTCCTCAGTTCTTGGCGGCAGGGGCGACCTCGAAGTCGATCTTGCCCAGATTGACGTCGGCGCGGACGATGGTGATCATCATCTTGTCGCCGAGGCTCCAGCTCTTGCCGGAGGCGGGGTCGGTCAGACGGACGCCCTCGGTGAGGCTGGTGCCGGAGGGGGTCAGGCTGGAAGCGGGCACGAAGCCCTCCACGCCGTTGTCCAGCTCGATGAAGAGGCCGCGCTGGGTCACGCCGGAGATGGTGCCCTCGTAGCACTCGCCCAGATGGCGGCGGGCATACTCGGCCTTGTAGCAGTCCTCGGCCTTCCGCTCGATCTGCATGGCGACGACCTCCCGCTCGCTGGACTGCTTGGAGGCGCGCTCTGCAAAGTCGGTGTAGCGGAGGATCATGGTCTCCTTCTCGGTGCCCTTGAGCAGGTCGGTCATGATGCGGTGGATGGCGAGGTCGGGGTAGCGGCGGATGGGGCTGGTGAAGTGGGCGTAGTCCTTCAGCACCAGACCGTAGTGGCCCTTGGGCTTTTCCTCGTAGAGGGCCTTGGACATACAGCGCAGCATCCCGGTGTTGATGATCTGCTCATACGGCGTGCCCCGCACCCCCTCGAGGATGGCGCTCAGCTCCTTGGGCGTGGGCACCTCCTTGGCGAAGTGGTCGTTGATGCCGCAGGCCTGCAGCAGGGCGTGGAGACGCTCCAGCTTCTCGGCGTTCGGCTCCTCGTGGACGCGGTAGACGAAGGGGATCTGCTTGACCCGGGCAAAGTGGGCAGCGCACTGGTTGGCCAGCAGCATGAACTCCTCGATCATGCTCTCGCTCTCGCCGGAGGTGCGCTTCTTGACGTCGATGCAGCGGCCGTTCTCGTCGAGGATGAGCTTGACCTCGCCGCTCTCGATGTCCATGCAGCCCCGCTCCTTCCGCAGGCGGGCGCGGTGGCCGTACAGCTCCTTCATGGCGGGGAGCTGGTCGATGACGTCGGCATACTTTGCCTTGGTCTCGGCGTCCGCCGTCCCGGCCAGCAGGGCGTTGATCTCGGCGTAGACGCCCTTGACCCGGCTGCGGATGATGGACTTGACGAAGCGGTAGTCGGTCAGGTTGCCGTCCTTGTCCAGACGCATCAGGCAGGAGAAGGCCAGACGCAGCTCGTTCTCGTTCAGGCTGCAGATGCCGTTGGACAGGGCCTTGGGCAGCATGGGCACCACCTGATCGGCGTAGTAGACGCTGGTGGCGCGGCTGAAGGCCTCGTTGTCCAGCTCGGTGCCGGGCTTGACATAGTTGGAGACGTCGGCGATGTGGACGCCCAGCTCGAAGCCGCCGTCGGAGGTGCGGGTCAGACTGACAGCGTCGTCGATGTCCTTGGTCTCGGCGCTGTCGATGGTGAAGATGGGCAGGGCGCGCAGGTCCATCCGGCCCTCGCAGTCCTTCTCGGAGATCTCCGCCCCCTCGAACTTCTTGGCCTCCTCCCGGACCTTATCCGGGAAGCGGGTGCGGATGTCCTTGGCGTAGAGCAGGGCCTTGGCGCAGCGCTTGGCCTCGTCGGAGCTGCCGAAGCGCATGGCGACGCCCACCCGGTGATCCTCCTGCCGGTTGCCGCGGTTCAGGATCTCGACGGCCACCTTGTCGCCGTCCTTTGCGCCGCCCTCGCAGTCCCGGGCCAGCGGCATGGTGATGGCCGGGCAGTCGTCGGGCACGAAGCGCAGACGGCCCTCGACCCGGCGCACCGTGCCCACCAGATCGTTCTTTTCGGTCAGGACGGCGAGGATGGTGCCCTCGTCGCTGCCCTCCATGCGGGGATGCTCGAACTTCTCCACCAGCACCTCATCGCCGGGCATGGCGCCCTTGGTGAAGCGGCCGGGGATGAAGATGTCGCTGGTGCCGTCCTCCAGCATGACGAAGGCAAAGTTCTTGCCCAGCTTGACCACCTTGCACAGCAGAGCCTTGTCGGCACGGCCGGAGCGGACGGTGAAGAACACGCCCTGACGCTGGCAGACGACGGCCTCCCGCACCAGCTCGTCCAGAGCCTCCATCACCTTGCGGTCTGCGCCGCGCTCGCCGCCGAACTTCTGCTTCAGCTCCTTGACGGTGCAGGGCTGGTTCTGGATCGCGTGTTCGATCTTATCGCGCATTGACATAGATTTTCTTTCTCCTTAACTACCTTGGCCCGCCCTCCCACCGGGGCGCGGCTCTTCCCTCTTATCCATACAAACAGAAAAACAGCCCCGCTTTCATCACGGGGCTGCGGGCGCGTACTCAGGCCAGACGGCTTGCGAACACGCAGGCCAGAATGGCCACCACAAAGAAGACGACACCGGCGATGCGGGTCACTTTCGCCAGCATCTGATCCGCAGGGGTCAGACGGGTGTTGTTTGCGCCGTAAGCGCTGCCGTTGATGGCACCGGACAGACCCTGACCGTGGGTGTGCTGCATCAGGGTAAGGGCAAAGATGGCGACCGAGACGACGAGCAGGATAACGCCGCCGACGATTTCATTGACTGCCATGGATGAAAACGCTCCTTTTATTATCAATTTTGGGATACAAACATACAGATACAAGTATATAGTAACATACCCCGGCCAAAAAAGCAAGCAAAAACGCAAA
>ULRO01084049.1_pt1 | contig 14978 bp, 16 predicted proteins | sample 1955421 | NCBI WGS metagenome assembly ULRO01 (sample SAMEA4835682, study PRJEB28245) | human gut metagenome | biome: gut microbiome; material: fecal sample | place: Denmark | collected 2008 | reverse complement strand
CTACTACAGGGTCTTTTCTTGTAAATTTATCATAATAAAATTTAGCTTTTTCATAGCTCTTCGCTGCACTCAAAAATTTGCCAATAGAATAGTATTTATCACCCATTTCTATATAAGCACGTGATTTATACTTGATAAGATTTTTATCGCTTATATCTTTTACAGATTTTATAACATTCTGCGCCTCATCGAATTTTTCCTGCGCTATCAAAACTTTAGTGAGTTTATAATAAGAAGAATAACTGCCGTAACCAGATTTTTCTAGAGCAATCTCGTATGCAAACTGTGCATTTTTATATTCATGCGCAAGCTCATATATATTTCCGACCTGCATGCACACAGCATAGCTCTTCTTCTTCAAATCCTTTGTTAAGTCCGACTGCATTATAAGCTGTCTTGCAATCTGTTCATTCATTCTGCGTTGTTCATTTGAATTTTCATACAAATTTTTTATCATTTCGCTTCTTGCATGAATTGAAAGCAGAATAGTAAATACAAGAGCAAGTAAAAAAGAAATCAGCACTGTACGGCCATATTCAAGTAGAATTTGCCTTTTTGTTTTCTGTGCCCCAAATCTATCTTTCTTTTTCTTTTCCTTAATCATTTAATTCCTGAAGCGTTATTGAATCAAGCTCTGCAATATTGCGTAGTTTACCGTATATTTCCTTCATCATTCTTTTGTTATTCAAGTCAAATATAGAAGACACTTTCGATTTTTCCGGATTTTCAAGTAATTTTTTAGAAGAAAAATCCGTCATATTATCAACATATGAATTTAAAAAGTTATAAATTTTTTCAACATCATTTCCATTAAGATATATAACAATTTTACAGCGTCTTACCTGCTTACCGCTAGACGGGAGTAATTGTCTTTCCAAAATTCTTATTAGTGTTAATACAGCAACACTTAACACTGTTGCAATAATAGCCACATCGTACATTCCGGCACCGCAAGCCATACCTATGCTTGCTGCAATCCATAGTGTTGCAGCAGTAGTAAGCCCAAAAACCATAGGCCCGTTTCTCAACACCGTACCTGCACCAATAAAACCAATCCCGGTAACAATCTGGGCTGCAACCCTTGATGTATCTCTTATGCCGGTTGCTTGAGCAATGTCAACGTTATCGCCGGTTGCAAATGTCGGAAATGCATATATTGAAAGCAAGGTAAAAATGCAGGCACCCAGACATACCAGAATATGAGTTCGTAAGCCTGCATACTTATTAGTTAATTCTCTCTCTAATCCCAGTGAAAAACCAAGTGCCAGAGCTAGAAATAAACGTATTATATACTCTGCATTAAAAAAAGTTTCCATCAATTCTCTCCCTTATTGTAATGATACAATAATTAATAGAAAAAGACAATGTATTGCTGTAGCCAAACGTGTTTATTTTAGTTATAATAGAGCTATGAATACTGAATGCAAAACAATTAAAGAGCAGCTTGAAGAACGCGAACTTGAACAGTTAAGTCCGTACGCAACAACCTGCAGAAATTCTAAGGGCAGAAAACGCCCCAGAAATGAACAATTTGAGATTCGTACAGAATTTCAAAGGGACAGAGATAAAATACTGCATTCAAAATCATTCAGACGCTTAAAGCATAAAACACAGGTCTTTCTATCACCATATAATGACCATTTCAGAACAAGACTTACACATACCCTGGAAGTTGCACAAATAGGAAGAACCATGGCACGCGCCTTAAGGTTAAACGAAGATTTGGTAGAAGCGATTGCTCTGGGGCACGATTTAGGGCATACTGCCTTTGGACACTGCGGAGAAGGAACACTGGATGAACTTTTGCCTAACGGTTTTCATCACAACCTGCAAAGCGTTAGAGTTGTAGAAGTCCTTGAAGATATGAATTTGTGCAAAGAAACTGTTGACGGTATCTTAACCCACACCTGGGGCTATAAGCCTAAAACTCCGGAAGCACAGATTGTACAATATGCTGATAAAATTGCATACATCAACCATGATATTGAAGATTCAATTCGTGCAGGAATAATTTCCGAGGCAGATTTGCCTGCTGACTGTGTAAAGTATTTTTCCTCCAATCAATCAGCAAGACTTGGGAAAATGATTACAGATGTAATAACAAGCTCGATGGATAAACCAAAGGTTACAATGTCAGAAGAAGGATGGTTTTACGTTACAAAACTCAGAACCTGGATGTTTGACAATGTTTACCTTGACCCGATTGCAAAAGCAGAAGAAAAGAAAGCAAAAAATATTATAAAATCATTATTTGAGCATTATGCCAAAATGATGGAACCATTCTATACGGAAGAAGAAATTCCACAAATTGTAACAGACTACATTTCAGGCATGACCGACCAGTACGCAATAAGACGCTACAAAGACTTATTTATCCCTATGCCGCTTGCTGAACGTACAAATGACGATGCTCTGCTTAAGAAAGCACGGGAAAGAAAATGATTTATTACGGTTACAGCATAAATTCAGGTGCTGATAATATGCGCATTGACTCAGAAATTTTAGACAGAGCCATTGAACAAAAGTCAAAAGAGCCGGTATTTAGGCTTTACGGCTGGTCGCCAAAATGTATCTCGCTGGGCAGAAATCAAAAAGATACTTTTTTAACAGGCGAAATTGATTCCGTAAGAAGATTAACAGGAGGAAGGGCGCTCCTGCATGATAACGAAGTCACATACAGCTATGTAGCTCCGATTAAAGAAGGACAGAGTGTAGTTGAATCTTATAAAGAAATTTCTGGAATATTAATTGACTTTTTTAAAACTCTGGGTATTGAATTAGAGTTTGGCGGCGGATATAAAGGCGGAATGAAATTTGATTACTGCATGCTTATATCTACCGGTGCTGATGTGTGTTATAAAGGTAAAAAACTAATCGGTTCCGCTCAATGCAGGAAACAGGGGTACGTTCTCCAACATGGTTCTATTTTGTTCGGATATGACAAAGAACTTCTGGAAAAACTTTTTAATGAAGAAGTTAAAGGCATAACCTGTATGAACGAGATTTTAGATATCACAAAAGAAGAGTTTATACACTTATTACAGCAACATCTTCAACATGATATGTATGCGGAAACATATCAAAAGGCTGAATAAATTCGACTTTAGCACCATGTTCGGTCAAATATTTTAAATCCCTTGCAAGAGTAGCAGGGTTGCAGGATACATAAATAATCTTTCCTTTAGTAAGTTTCAATGCATAATCAAGACTTTCTTCAGAACATCCTTTTCTGGGAGGATCAAGCACAGTTACATCAAAACTCCTGCCCTTTGTGTTAAGCTCTTTTTCAAAAAACTTTCCGGCGTCCATGTTATGAAGCTCAACATTTTTTATTCCGTTTTCTTTTATAATTTTTGATGCTAAATCTACTGAAGCTTTAACCTCTTCAACACTTACAACTTTTGCAGCAATATCTGAAAGGCAAATTCCAAATGCGGTAATACCTGCATATGCATCCAGTACCAAAGGATTCTCAAAATTTTCAGAAATGTAATTCTTTACATATTCAAATATGTTATTGGCGCTCGCAGGATTTACCTGAAAAAAGGTATTAGCACCTACTTTGAAAATCTTATCGCACAATTTTTCTTCAATAAACGCCTCTCCTGCAATTATTTCAGTATTTTCTCCCATAATAAGATTGGTTTTCTTAGGATTAAAATTAATCCCGACACCTGAAACATTTGCAAACTTATCATAAACAGCTTCTGCCAGCTTCTTTATTTTCTCCAGCATCTTAACAGAGTTTATAACAAGTATAACTAAAGCCCTATTATTATAATTAGAAGCTCTAATTACAACATGCTTTAAATCTCCGGCATGTTTTTTCTCATCATAACCTGAAACACTAAATTTCTTTGCAGTAACTCTTATGTAATCTATAATTTCGTCACAGTACGAAGGCTGAATAGGACAGTATTTTATATTTACTATTTCATGGCTTCCGGTCTTAAAATATCCTGCGAGAATACGTTTTGACTCTTTTGTTTCAGCTACAGGGTACTGAATTTTATGCCTGTATTCCCTGTTTTGCGGGCTTGGAATAACATCTCTGACCTCAACTTCCTTACCATAGATTGAATGCATAGCATCTTCAACAATTTGTTTTTTAAGTTCAAGCTGGTAATTATAATCAATAAACTGCAGCTGGCATGCCCCGCAAACCTTTTGCATAGGACAAAACGGCTCTACCCTGTGCGGAGAAGGTTCTATGACTTCGATAATCTTAGCATTTGCAAAGTTTTTATTTTTTTTCCCGACTCTTACTTTTACAATATCCCCGGGGCATGCATTTTCTACAAAAATTACATAGCCATCAAGCTTAGCAATCCCCAGCCCTAGATTAGAAAGTTTTTCTATCTTTAAAGTAATGGTTTCAGGAATATTTTTTTTGTTTATTGTTTGCATGGTTTTATTACTTGTATATTTCTTGTTTCCGAGAGTTCCTGACGTGCATCGCGGATAATCTCTTTGTACTCTTCTGATAAGCTAAGACCGTTGCAAAGCCTGTCGATAAAGCCGTTGTTAACCTTTACAGCTTTTTCAAGTGCCCCTACATTTTCAAGAACATCCTTAATATCAGCTAAATCATATCCAAAAGATTGTTTTGACTGATAAACCATCATCTCGCCGGTTTCTGCAACAAGCGGCTCGCCGCCAAGTTCAAAATGCAGTTTAAATACAGATTTCAAATCCTGTAACTCTGCCTGCATTGTCGCAATACTCTGCTGTATTCTCAAATACCTGTCAAAAAGATAATCAACATTCCCAAGCTGTTTTTTCTGCCAGTCAAGTCTTTGCAGATACAGTTTTTTTAATTTTGGATAAGCAAGCGCAAGCCCCATTGTATCAGCCATTGCTCTATGATGATTGGTCAAATCTACATTAAACCTTTTAGTTAAGGCTTCCAGCCCGTGCGATTCCATATCAGGTGCAATTTCTTTAAACATTGCCTGCGAATCAATTCTCGGGTTTTCAAGTTTTTCTCCGAATACTCTCAGCTTTGCTTCATTCAAGAAAGAATAATCAAATATTACATTATGAGCAACAATCGGATAATCGCCGATAAATTCAAGTATTTTTGGAAGAGCTTCTTCTTCTGACGGAGCATCTTCCACCATTTCCTGAGTAATACCATGAACAGCCTGACTAGATTTCCTTATATGCTGGTGGGGATTTATCAAAGTCTGAAACTCGTCTTTAATTTTCCCGTTTTCCAAACGAACAGCAGCAAACTCAATAATTCGCTCTCTGGTATAATCTAACCCCGTTGTTTCAGTATCTAAAACTATTTCAATTTCTTTTTTTCTCGGCATCCCTGTTTCTCCCTATTTGTATAATAGCATAAATATCTTGCATATGGTAATATAGGTTTATAAAATTTAAATAAGGAGTTTATTTATATGGTAAAAGAAATAACTGTAGACAGCTTCAACACAGAAGTAATTAATTCAGACAAATTAACAGTTGTAGATTTTTATGCAACCTGGTGCGGTCCTTGCAGAAAACTCTCCCCTATCCTTGAGGAAGTTGAAACCGAACTTAATGACAGGGTTAACTTTGCTAAAATTGATACTGATGATAATATAGACGCGGCAAAAGAATATCAGGTCAGTGGCCTTCCTACCCTTCTGGTATTTAAAAATGGGGAAGTTGTTGAACGAATGGTAGGCCTAATGCCTAAATCATCTATTATTACCAACATTGAAAAACATATATAATTAATAAGCCCTCACATAAAAGAGGGCCTTTATGTAAAGAAATTTTATAAATGACTTTACTAAATCAAACGTTTGTTTTATTATAAAAGAATGAGCGATATTAATTCAAAAGAAAAAATCTTAAAATCTGCAATAAAACTATTTGCACAAAAAGGATATGATGCGGTAAGTATAAGAGAAATCTGTAAGGACGCCGGCTGCAATATCTGTATGATTTCATATTACTGGGGCGGAAAGCAGGAACTATATAACGGAATAATTGAAAACTTGCTTGAGGCTCAAATGCATTTTGCCAGCAGCTTTATTGACTTCAATAAAAAACCGGAAGATTTAAGCAGAGAAGAAAAAATTAAACTGCTTGAACTTATTCTGGATAAGTGCGTAGATTTTTTTTATGCAAATATCACAAATGACTTAATATTAATACTTCTAAGAGAACAGCAAAAAAATAATATTACGTCACCTAAACTTCTTAAATATTTAAGAAAACTTTTAGCTTGTATTCTTGGAAAAAAAGAAACTGATAGAGAAGTTATATTAAAAACCGTTTTCATACTTTCACAGATAAACTCTCCTAAAATTTTGCCGGCATTTTCACTCAGTCTTCTCGGGCAGGAAGATTTTACGCAGGAAGATATAAAGATTATAAAAGAAAACGTAAAATTATACGTTCAGACTCTTATAAAGGAGGCTGAAAATGCTTAAAAGATTTATTTTCATAGCAGTATTTATGATGTCAGCCGGATATGCCGGTGCCGTTAATGTTAATGAACTTAATCCGGAATTTTTCACAAGATTTAATGATGACTGTCTTGTTTATTATATAAATCAGGCAATAGAGAACAATCATAATGCTAAACAGGCAACATATCAGGTTGAGCAATACAGACAGCAGGCAAAATATTCGCTGGGGAAAGAGCTTCCGTCATTCAGCGTCAGTGCAGATTATCTTGGGATTAATACTCCAAAAGTCGATTATTTCAAATTAAGTAAAAGCGCTTTTGTGTTACCGTTTCAGGTAAATTATGAAGCAGATTTCCTGCTAAAAAACAGAGATAAAACAAGAAGTTATAAAAAGGCATTTGAGGCAAGCCGGTTTGAAGAAAAAGCTGTTTATATATCTCTATTGTGTGATGTTGCGACGGTTTATACAAACATTCTTGAGTACGATGCGCTTATCAGCAATCAGGAAAAAATCGCTGAAAACAATAAACAAATACTCGATTACAACAATAAAAAATTTGCAAGAGGCGTAATTAGCACAAATGAATTAAATAAATTCAAGCAAAAATATGAAGACTCCGAGAATAATTTGTTTCAGTACAGGAAAGAGCGTGAAATTCTTGCAATGCAGCTTGCAGTTCTAAGCGGAATATCAGCTCAAAATGCAGGGACACTGAACACAGGTGAATTCATAAATTTTGAGTACAATGGACAGATCCCCCAAACTGTTTCTTCTGATGTTATTTTTGCCAGACCAGATGTTCAATCAGCAGAAAAACAGCTTGAAAAAGCAAAAATTGATGTTCGTGTCGCAAGAAAAGAATTTCTTCCGTCATTCAATATTACAGGTATCTGGGCATTTAATACAATAGCTCCCGGCAGTTTCTTTTCCTGGAATAGTTCACTTGCTCTGCTGCTTGCAGGTGCTACACAGGATATTTTTACCGGCGGAAGAAAAATTGCAAATTTAAAATTCCAGAAAGCTAAATATGAAGAGCTTTTTGAATATTACAGACAGACTGATTTAGAAGCAGTAAAAGAAGTGAACACTGCACTCTGCATAAATAAATATGACAAGGATATTGAAATAAGTACAAAATCAAAACTTAATTATGAAGCCGTTAACTTTAACAATAATACTAAGAAATTTTCAAGGGGCGTAATATCATCCCCAAATCTTTTACAGGAACAAAATAACTATCTAGCATCTGAAAACGAATACATAAAAGCTAAGACTCAAAGGCTGGTAAATTATTTTACGCTTTACAAAGCTGTAGGAGGTAAATTATGAAGAAACGACTTATTGCATTAATTGTAATAATATTGATTATTGGTTTAGGATGCGGATTATATTTTACGCTGAGAAAAAAAGCTAATCCTAATGAGCTTATCTTATACGGCAATATAGAAATTCGTCAGGTTGATTTAAGTTTTCAGGTTTCCGGACAAATACTCAAGATGCTTAAAGAAGAAGGCGACAGTGTTAGCTCTGGAGAACTTATAGCTGTATTAGATGATAAGGATTATAAATCAAATTTTGAAAAATCTTCTGCAGAAGTAAAGCGCACGCAGGCCTTAAAAGATGACGCGGCTTCAAAATACGAAAGAAATATTCCGCTATGTTATGACAATATAATTTCAAAAGAAGAATGCGACACACTTACATACAATAAAGATAAGACCGCTGCTGATTACGAAGCAAGTGTTGCATCAGAAAAATTTGCAAGAAACCAGCTTGCATATACAAAAATTTATGCACCTGAGCCAGGTATTGTCACTGTTAGAGTTCAGGAACCCGGCGCAATTGTCAATAAAGGGCAGCTTGTTTATACAATGTCAAAAAATAAACCTGTCTGGATTAGAGCATATGTTAACGAAAAAGATCTGGGTAACATTAAATACGGAATGGGAGTAAATGTTTACACTGACACTACCAATCCAAATACTGGCAAAAAGCGTGAGTACAAAGGTTATGTAGGATATATCTCGCCAGTTGCAGAATTTACGCCAAAAACTGTTCAGTCTACTGATTTAAGAACAGATTTAGTGTATAGAATAAGAGTCTATATAGATGATATTGATGAGTACTTGCGTCAGGGAATGCCTGTAACGATAAAAATTAACATAGGTAATAATGCAGACAGTTAAGATATTAAATTTAACAAAGTCTTTTGGGAAAATCAGAGCAGTTGACAGCCTTTCACTTGATATTGAAAAAGGAAAAATTACAGGATTAATCGGGGCTGACGGTTCAGGAAAAACTACACTCATAAGACTCATCACCGGACTTTTGATTCCTGATGGAGGAGAAATAACTGTACTCGGACTAAATCCGGCTGCACAAAAAGAAGAATTATCAACAAAAATCGGATATATGCCGCAAAAATTCGGACTATATGAAGATTTAAGCATTGAAGAAAATTTACAGCTATATGCTGACTTAAAAAAATTACCTTACGAGTTTGATGAACTTTTAGAGTTTACAAAACTCATGCCTTTTAAAACACGCCTTGCTGGCGCATTGTCAGGAGGAATGAAACAAAAATTGGGTCTTGCCTGCGCTTTAATGGGTTCACCTGATTTCTTAGTGCTTGATGAACCTTCTGTTGGAGTTGACCCTATTTCCAGACATGATCTGATGGAAATGGTAAGAAAACTCATAACTCCAGATACTACTGTTTTATGGTCAACGGCATATTTAGATGAAGCTCATAGTTTTGATACCGCTGTTGTTTTAGATAAAGGCAAGGTTATTTATAACGGGAAACCTGATGATTTAGCACGTGATACAAAAGAGTTTGAGGAAAAAGTTATTGATTTGATGGGCGGTTATAAAAAAGAACCATCAAAAGTTGCGCAAAACTATGTAATTCAGGAATCAAATCTTTCTTGCACAGTAGAAGCAGATAATCTGGAAAAAAGATACGGCAATTTTTATGCAGTAAAAAATAATTCTTTCTGCATACAGCGAGGAGAAATCTTCGGACTTCTTGGGCCTAACGGCGCAGGGAAATCAACTTCATTCAAAATGATGTGCGGTCTTGCTAAACCAACCGGAGGCACCGCAAAAATTATGGGAATAGATATACTTGAAAACCCGAGTAAAGCACGTTCTAACCTGGGTTACATGGCGCAGAAGTTCTCTTTGTACGGTAATCTTACCCTCAGACAAAATCTGGAATTCTTTGCTTCTGTATACGGTATAAACTTTTTGAACAAAGATAAAAGGGTTGACGAAATTATTGATATTTTTAACTTCCACGATATACAGGATATGAAATCTCAGGATTTGCCTTTAGGTTTTAAACAGCGTCTTTCACTGGCATGCGCTGTTATTCATAACCCGCCGATACTTTTTTTGGATGAACCTACATCCGGAGTTGACGTTATTGCACGGCGTGAATTCTGGAATCACATCACATCGCTTGCTAAACTCGGTGTTACAATTCTTGTCACAACACACTTTATGGATGAGGCCGAATACTGTAATAGAATAAGCCTGTTCTATAAAGGAGAAACTATTGCACTGGGTACACCGTATGAATTAAAGACAAAAGCTAACGCCGACAATATGGAACAAGCTTTTGTAAATCTAATTAAGGAGAGCGGAAAATGAGCACCCTCAAGGCTTTAATAAAAAAAGAATTTTTGCAGATTATACGAGATCCCAGCAGCATAATTATAGCTTTTGTTCTACCGTTAATCTCTATTTTAATTTATATGTACGGGATTAATCTGGATACGGTTAAAGTTACAATAGGAATAAAAAATGATGACGCAAATCCTGAAATAGCAACACTCGTAAAATCTTTCGGACATAGTAAATATGTAAACTCTATTGTGTACGATAATGAAAAAGAACTTGAAGAGGGAATAGTCCGTTCAAGGTTAAAGGGAGCTGTTATTATTCCAAATGACTTTTCCACAAATCTTTCACGCGCAAAAACAGCAGAAGTTTTGATTATAACAGACGGAAGCGAGGTTAACACTGCTAACTATGTTCAGAACTATTCAATGCAGATAATTAATCAATGGCTTGCAAGCAGCCGTTATAGCAATGCCACAAAAATGCCTCTTGTGAACCCTGTAGTAAGAACCTGGTACAATCAAGATTTGAACAGTCATTATTTTATCCTTCCAGGCTCAGTCGCCATCACTATGACGCTTATAGGCATACTGCTTACTGCACTTGTGGTTGCAAGAGAATGGGAACGGGGAACAATGGAAGCACTCATAACAACGCCGGTAAGAAAAATAGATCTTGTTCTAGGAAAATATATCCCGTATTTTTGCCTTGGAATGTTATCCGTAAGTTTTAATGTTGCTCTCTGTATTGCAGTATTCAAAATACCGTTCAGGGGTAACTTACTAATCTTAATGTTTGTAAGCGGTCTTTTCCTGTTTACTTCATCCGGCATAGGGCTCTTAATATCAAGCAAATTAAAAAATCAGTTTCTGGCAAGTCAGGTATCGCTCGGAATTGGTTTTCTCCCTGCTTTAATGCTGTCCGGGCTGATGTTTCCTATAAATTCTATGCCGGTATTCTTTCAGCAATTAACAAGGATTTTACCGCCCAGATACTATATTACTTTTATCGAAAGTGAATTTATGGCAGGTACTGTCTGGGAAATAGTTATTATTAACTCATTATTTTTAACAATTCTCGGCTCAATTCTTTTTGCTGCTGTGTACAAAAATACTGATATGAGGCTGGACAAATGATTAGAGAGTCTTTACGCAGAATTATTGCTCTTATAAAAAAAGAATTTATTACAATATGGAAAGATCCTAAAAGCAGAGGAATTATTATTGCACTGCCTCTAATGCAGCTGTTTGTATTCGCAAATGCAATTACAATGGAAGTTAAAAATATTGATGTAGCATTAATTGACAGTGCAAATACTGTTGAATCAAGAGAATTATTATCACGTTTTGAGCACTCTCCGAGGTTTAGAAAGTTCTATTATGCAGAGAATGAGGCTGATTTAAAAGAAAAAATTGATAACCAAAAAGTCCAGATAGGAATTTATATTAATAATGATTTTTCAACAAACATTAAACGTGGTAATCCGGCAAAAGTTCTTATTATAGCAGACGGACGTCAGACAAATTCAGCCTCAATAGCATCAGGCTACGCAAATCAGATAGTCAATGAGTATAATAACTATATCACAGGCATAGCACCTCAAATTGCACCGAGTATACGTAATTGGTATAATCCTAATCTTGAATATAAATGGTACATCTTAACCGTAATTGTTGCAATGCTGGCTCTTGTAATTACTTTGCTGCTTACAGCTCTTTCAATTGCAAGAGAAAGAGAAATGGGAACTTTTGACCAGCTTATAGTAAGTCCGCTTACCTCCTTTGAAATCCTGCTAGGAAAAACTATCCCGCCACTAGTAATTGCAATGTGCCTTACCTGCATAATGACACTGATAGTTATAACTGCATTTAAAATTCCTTTTATGGGGTCATTTCTGCTATTTTTTGTTTCAATTTTTATTTCATTATTATCAATAGTAGGGGTAGGACTTTTTATATCATCTATCTGTAAAACCCAGCAGCAGGCAATTTTGGGTGTAATAACATTTCAAATGCCTGCCATACTTCTCTCTGGATTTATATCTCCAATAGAAGATATGCCAAAATTTTTGCAATATTTAACCCTAATTAATCCAATAAGATTTTTCATGCTTCTTACAAGAGGCATATTCCTCAAAGGAATGAGTTTTCATGATGTTTTTATAAACTGGATTCCTTTAATCTTAATTGCAATAATTACACTTTCACTTGCAATGTTTACATTTAAAAGGAAATTGGATTAATCCCTCCTCTTGACTTAGAGCAGCTATCAAGGTGTAAAATTCTAATGAAAAGGAGATTATACAATGAGCAAAAAAGTATTAATTATTGGAACAAGCCCAAGAAAAAATGGAAATTCTAACAGATTGGCACAAGAATTTGAAAAAGGCGCCAGGGAAGCTGGAAATGATGTAGATGTTGTATATTTATATGACAAAAACATTAATTTTTGTAAAGGCTGTCTTGCCTGTCAAAAACTTAATCATTGTGTAATTGATGATGATGCGAATTCTATTACAGAAAAAATCCATAATGCAGAAGTTATCGTATGGGCAACGCCGGTATATTATTATGAAATGTGCGGTCAGATGAAAACAATGATAGACCGCTCTAATCCATTATATACAATGGATAATAAATTTGAAGATATCTATCTTCTTGCAGCGGCTGCAGAACCAGAAACCTCTGCTTTTGATGGTGCAATTAAAGGGCTGCAAGGATGGCTTGACTGTCACGAGAAAGCCCATTTAAAGGGGGTAATTCGCGGCCTGGGTGCAGATGTTATTGGTGCAATAGAAGGAAATCCAGCGTTAAACGAAGCTTACGAAATGGGCAAAACTATATCTTAATAAATAAAAAGGACAATGATTTTTTCATTGTCCTTTTTATATGGGCCGCAGTGGACTCGAACCACCGACCTCACCCTTATCAGTGCGAATTTAAAATTCCACTGAATGCTATTATTTCACATTATACTTGGATTTGAACCACTTATGCAAACTGGGTAAAACATAAAAATATTACATAAAATTACATAGAACTACATAAATATTACATAAAAAATGGCAGGATTTGTTTTGTCCTGCCATGTATATGTTTGATATATTTATACAGATTTTAAAAATCTATGTAAATTTGCAACTGATGTATTATATTGTCTGGCAATAATTGTTTTAGGGACTTGCAAATCAACTAATTTTAAGATTTCTTCTGCATGTTCATCAAGTTTTGATTTCCCTCTGCCGTTTGGTCTGCCTAATTTTGTTCCGTTTGCTTTTTTTGCTTGTAATGCTTCAATTGTTCTCAAACTTATCAAATCTCTTTCGATTTGTGCTACAAGTGCAAATATTGTGGTTGTTACTGTTGATGTAATGCTTTTATCATTGTTGGAAAAATCTTCTTTTATTGAGTAAAGTGTTATTCCTTTTTGTTTTGTAATGTCTATTACCTCAAAAATTTGCGTAATTGAGCGTGCAATTCTTGAAAGTTCAGGAACAATTAAAATATCTCCTTGCTCCATTTTTTCCAACAACACACCTAATTGTCTGTTTTTAAAATTTGATTTTCCGCTAATCTGTTCTTCAACAAATTCAACATTGCCTAATTTCTTTTCATTTGCAAACTTTAAAACATCAAGTTTGTTTTTCTCTGTGTTTTGGTCAATTGTACTAACTCTTAAATAGCTGTAAGTTGCCATGTTTTACCTGCCTTTCTTGGTTAAATTTTGTACAGTATCGTAAAAACCTATCTTTTATATTTTTATTATCCAACCCCATAAACTAAAATTCACCCGTTTTTAGTTTACTGATGAAGAAAGTTTAAACGGTCGTTTTTTTGATACTTATTGCAATACAGCTACAACTGTTTTTATTAAAACAAAGGAGTAGTAAATGGATATTGAGAGTATAAATATACAAATACAGGCAGAAAATGATAACTACAACAGACATTTAAACCGATTACAGCAAGAAATATTAGACCTAAAAAAGAGACATCAACGCAGAATATCCGATTTGCAAAGCCAAAAACAACAGGCTACAAGCCAAATTAAGCAAGAAAACTTTAAACCAAAATCAAAAGCAAAGCTGATTTTAGAGCAATTAACAAAATTTGATTAAATATTTTGTTTTTCTTTGTCATTGTCAATAAAGAACGCATACATTTTATCGGCATCTGTTCTTAAATTTTTTATAATAGGTGTAATATTCTCTAATTCTTCGATGTATGGCTGATTTTGGCAAAAGAAATCTACAACAACAGAAATGTTGCAGACATTATAAGCCAATTTATAAAGTTTTTTAAATTCTTCTTGTGTTAGTGTATAATTTTTTCTTTCTTCCATATTTACCTCCGATTTTTTAATGTTATTCCAAACCGAAAGCAAAGTCCCGAAGGTAAAATTATCATTTACAAAATAAAAAATAAGACTTAAATCGATTCTTGCATTATTCCCACATTTTTGTATTCAGTGATTTTTTCTTCCATCATTATAGCTAGTTTATTTGAAAATTGCTTTAAATATTGTATATAACAAATAAGTTCTTCTTTTGTAAATGTGATAGATGTATCGTTGTGTATAATGGTATTTCTTTTATTTGTTATTTCATTAATTTTTGCTTTAAAATCTATTTGTTCTTCTTCATCACCATCAATTGTTTTAATTTTTTCTGTTATTGTTATTTCATCAAGAATATTTTCAAAACCAATACGATAAAATAAATCATTTATCGCCTCTTGTCCATGTTTCCCAAAATTAAATTTGTTGCTAATCTTTATGGGTTTTGCACTTGTATCATTTTGCCATAACAATGATAAATCTTTCATGTAATTAATTATTTTATTTCTTTTATCCTGTTCTTTTGTTTTTTGAAAGCAAAAATAAAAATTTTCCATTTGTTCTTTTGTATGATGAACTTTAATAATCTCAGGAAGTTGTTCGACAGATAATAA
>ULRO01049243.1_pt1 | contig 15013 bp, 10 predicted proteins | sample 1955421 | NCBI WGS metagenome assembly ULRO01 (sample SAMEA4835682, study PRJEB28245) | human gut metagenome | biome: gut microbiome; material: fecal sample | place: Denmark | collected 2008 | reverse complement strand
AGTTGGCTGATTTTGTAATATTTAATGAATGTCCCTATATATGCGTACGTGTAGGGCTGTGCGTCAGTATGTGTGGGTGCATGTCTGCTAACACTCAGGTTTCATTTAAGGTCATAAGTATAAATATAGTCGGGTCGGCCGGAATTAACAGCATAAAGAATATCATCTTCCGATATAGCATAGATGTCAAAAGGGAAATCAAAACAGATGCGCTTCTTCAATTCGCCTTTCCAGTTCCAAAGTTGCAATTCCTGGATAAGCTTCTCGTCCGAATAGATTTCTTCTGTACTATATTTATTATTATACAAAACGGCAATATATTTGGAATTAAACTTTAATTCATGAAACACCGGCCTTAGTTCAACAGAAGTCGAAGGAACACAAGCATTGTCTATTACCTGTATATGTTTCAACAAATTACCCTTTATGTCATAAATGCGTATCAAATTCTGATGAAGATAGAAATCACATATACAATCATGGGCAACATCTCCGGCTGTCAGTTTATAATTAGTAAAGAATCGCCTCTCTTCATTCTCTGATTTCCGGGGAAATTCTCCAAAAGAACTATATCCGCCATTCTTATATATAATATGTTCACCGGTGCTTCCGTTTGTCAGACCTGCCAATATGTAGTAATCATCCCCCAATCTCACTAATTGATTGATAGCATCAGGAAGAGTGATATCATTATTCCTTTTTATTACCAGCGTTTTATCCTCAAAGCAAACTTCTCGCTCTATATCAGAGTCCAAGATAAAGAAGCTGCTATCGGTAGAAGCGTAATAATCACGTCGCGGATTTATTAACTCATTAGGGCCATTCCCTTTCCTGCCGCATGAAAACAAATGAGCAAAATCATCACGGTCCCAAATGGAATAAATGGAGTCCTTCAATTTGGGCTCCATTATAATCAGGTAGTTCTGCCAAACATTTATGCTAAGAGGATATATTAATAAACTGTCAGTGGGATATAATTTGAAAGATAACTGTTCAACCTCTATGTCTTGCAAACATATTGAATCTTTCTTATATTCATCACAACAGCATAAAAGGAATAATATACCGCATAAATATAATTTAAATCGTGTTCTCATACTCAGTCATAACGATCATAAAAACATTACATTTCTCCCTGCCTGCAACTTACATCTTTCAGTTTCCCCTGAAATCCATTCAGCGTATCTCCTATCTGCTGCAAAGGAAAGACCAAGGTTTCTTGATAGCGCATCTCATCCATCGACTTATATTTGGGATTATAAACCCGCATGGTTCTGCCTTCCAGGCGCTCCTGCAATTTACCGTCCACATACAGGGAAGTACCCTTATAATCTCCTTCGATGCGGATGGAAGACCATCTGCCGGCCGGAAGACGATAAGAATTAAACACAAATGTGTAACCGTCGCGAGAGAAGGCAATCCGCCCCGTATTCTCCCAGTTTGTATATACCGTGGCATGAGCGCCTTTAAACAGCACACCGCTGATATTCGTCTTTTCGTCCGGACAGATTTTGAATTCCACCGTATAGGGATAGCCCACTTCCTGCAAAGCTGTCTGAACCGTATCCTTACCGGTAAAGAGCAGTTCCTTGCCGGGAACCGTCAGAGCAACATCTTTATTGGGAGAAATTTTACCCGACAGGTTAATGCCCGGCGCTTCGGGCATCTCTTTGCAAAGAGCCTCAAATGCTTTATAAGGCACTTGTTTGTTGTCTCCCTTCCACAGTCTTTCGGTCAGCACCTGAACGGCCGGAAAAGCACGGATATGCACATCCTGTTGCGAAATACCGTTGCCACACTGGTCATTCCATACGGCAAACATTCCGCCCAATACCCCCGGAGTGCCTTCGGGAAGTGTCTGCTTGCGGTTTATCATCCAGGGAGTCCATGTCTCATACAGCCATTGATGGTCCAAAAACTCGCGATAGTAGCCCGCACCGGGCACAATATACAGATAGGTATCGCAAGTATTGATAAGCTTATATCCATCTTTTAAAGATACTTCCGGATCTACCCAGTCATACGACCACGCATTTACCGTTACTCCCTCTGCCTTTACAGGAGTCTTTCCGGGAAGCCATTTCAAGCCTCCCCACATACGCGGAGTCTTACCATACTTCTCAATGTACTTCAAGTAGCGGTCAGTGAAATAACGATACTGCTCGGCTTCTTTCTTATTGTATTCATCCGTACCGATATGCACATCAGGGCCTATAAACACGGGATTCTCTCCTCCGATATACTCGTCCAGCAACGAATCTACAAAATGATAGGTTTCCTCCTTATACAAATCCAAATGGTCCATACCATACTCTTTGCTACCTATTTCAGGGTTATAGTGAGTGAACGCCAATGAATGGGCAGGAATGTCTATTTCAGGAATCACATTCACCCCATATTCCATACCCAGCCGTTGCAAATCGGTAAACTCTTTCTTGGTATACGAGCCGTCTTTTGCGGTCAGACCGGGAAAACGTTCACTTTCAAGACGGAATGCAGCATAAGTCTTGTTCCAGTCATTGTCAAAGAACTGAGGAAAACCGTTATCGTTCAGATGAATCTGGAACTCATTCATCTTATAGAAAGAAAGTATCTTCACATATTGCTTCAAATAGTCCAATGTAAAGAACTTGCGACCGGCATCAATCATAAAACCACGGTTAGGAAATAAAGGGAAGTCGCGTGCCGTTCCTTTCGAAATCTTTCCCTGCTGCTTATAAAGCATCTGTAGCAGCGTACGGGTTCCCCAGAACACTCCCTTTCGGGTGGGCGCTTCAATCCCGGCATACCGGTTCACCGACAGTTTATAGCCTTCATCACCCAACTCCTTGTCCGGCTTCATCAAAGCCATATAAATATCATTTTTGCCCGGTTTGCCGATTTTCACGGAATAGTTCCACCCCATCATCATGCTCAAGTCATCTGCCAATATCTCGGCGGTAGACAAAAGCACAGCCTCATCAGCAGGGTTGACGACAATATTACCTTCGGCAGGAAGAGCCAGTTTGCCACTGCCACCTTTCCATTGCTGAAGAGCGGGAATTACTTGGGGACACGGTTCTTGTGCAGAAATCGCACAACATGCTATCCACAGACAGCATAGAATAAAAAAATTTTTCATAAGCATTGAGGTTTTAAAAAAGGTTGTATCAAAAGTATATACCGTTGACGATTTGACAGCATCATCAACGCTTTGACACACCTCCGACTATTTTCTTGATATCATTCAGTTTATTCAAAGCTTCAAGAGGAGTCAGATTATTGACATCCAAATTCAGAATCTCATCACGTACCTGACACAGTACGGGGTCGTCCAGTTGGAAGAAACTGAGCTGCATCCCATCTCGGCCGGAAGCTATCTCCGCCGTCGGTTTGGCAATTCCCTGCTGACGGTTGTCCGTCTCCAATTGGTGTAGGATATCGTTTGCACGTTTCACGATACTCTTCGGCATACCGGCCATTTTCGCCACATGGATACCAAAAGAGTGCTCACTGCCTCCCCTCTCCAACTTACGCAGAAAGATGACTTTATTATCGACCTCCTTCACCGATACATTGTAGTTTTTAATGCGTTTGAAGGATTTCTCCATTTCATTCAGCTCATGATAGTGAGTAGCAAAAAGCGTACGCGCCTTTGCACGCGGATGTTCATGGATGTGCTCCACAATCGCCCATGCAATAGAGATGCCATCGTAAGTGGAAGTCCCCCGACCCAACTCGTCAAACAGCACCAGACTGCGTGGAGAAAGGTTGTTCAGGATATCTGCTGCCTCATTCATTTCTACCATAAAGGTAGACTCTCCCACCGATATATTATCGCTGGCACCCACACGGGTGAATATCTTATCCACCATACCGATACGGGCACTCTCTGCAGGAACAAAACACCCGATTTGCGCCAACAGCGTAATCAATGCCGTCTGGCGAAGCAAAGCCGATTTACCTGCCATATTAGGTCCCGTGATAATGATAATCTGCTGACTGTCGGTATCCAGATACACATCATTGGCAATGTACTTCTCTCCCACCGGAAGCTGTTTCTCTATCACCGGATGGCGTCCCTGCTTAATATCCAGCACATCACTGTCCTCTACTATCGGACGGATGTACTTATTCGCTTCGGCAACATTGGCAAAAGCAAGCAGACAGTCCAGACGAGCTATCTGATTGGCATTTATCTGAATGGCAGGGATATATTCGGCAAGGGAAAGAACCAAATCATTATAAAGCTTGGTTTCGAGTGCCATAATCTTATCTTCCGCACCCAGAATCTTTTCTTCGTATTCCTTCAGCTCCTGTGTGATATAACGCTCTGCATTCACCAACGTCTGTTTGCGAATCCACTCGGCAGGCACTTTGTCCTTATGTGCATTACGCACCTCTATATAATAACCGAATACATTGTTATAGGCAATCTTCAAGCTGGGGATGCCGGTCTGGTCACTCTCACGCTGCTGCAACTGCAACAAATAATCCTTCCCCGAGAAAGCAATGCGGCGCAACTCGTCCAGCTCTTCACTGACTCCATCGGCTATCACACCTCCCTTGTTCACCAGCAACGGAGGATCATTCTTTATCTCTTTGGCTATTTTCTCGCGTATATTAAGACAGAGATTGAGTTGTTCACCAATACGCCGCAAACTGTCATTATCGGCATTCAGGCAAGCATTCCTGATAGGCTCGATGGCTTGCAGCGCCACCTTCAGCTGAACCACCTCACGCGGAGAGATACGTCCCACGGCAGCCTTGGACACGATGCGTTCCAAATCACCGATGAGATGCATTTTCTCTTCTATGAACTCTTTAAAATCCGGTTCGCGGAAGAAATACTCCACCACATCCAAACGTTCATTGATAGGCTTCTCATCCTTCAATGGAAACACCACCCAGCGTTTCAGCAGACGTGCTCCCATCGGACTGATGGTTTTGTCGATAACATCCAGCAAGCTCGTACCACCATCATTCATACTGCCCAGCAATTCCAGACTTCGGACTGTGAATTTATCCAAGCGCACATAGCGGTCTTCCTCAATACGCGAAAGCGAAGTGATATGGCCGATTTGATAATGTTGCGTCATGTCCAGATATTGCAGAATGGCACCCGAAGCGATGATGCCGTTCTTAAGATGCTCCACACCAAAGCCTTTCAAATTCTTCGTTTCAAAATGTTTCAGCAGCTTCTCGCGGGAAGAAGTCTCGGTAAACACCCAGTCTTCCAGCTCAAACGTAAAGAACTTATTGCCGAAGTTACCTTCGAACATTCCCCGCTTTCCACGTTCAAACAAAATTTCTTTGGGAGCAAAGTTATTCAACAGCTTATCCACATAGTCAAACGGTCCTTCCGCCGTTAGAAACTCACCTGTAGAAATATCCAAAAAAGCAACACCGCACGCAGACTTGCCGAAATGAACTGCCGCCAAAAAGTTATTTTCTTTATACGAAAGCACATTGTCATTGATGGCAACCCCCGGAGTCACCAATTCGGTAATACCCCTCTTCACCAGCTTCTTTGTCAGCTTCGGGTCTTCCAACTGGTCGCAAATGGCCACACGCTTACCGGCGCGTATCAGTTTCGGCAAATAAGTATCCAAAGCGTGATGCGGGAAGCCCGCCATTTCCACACTCTTACCTTGTCCGTTGGCACGCTTGGTCAGTGTAATTCCCAGTATTTCAGAAGCAACAACAGCATCTTCGGAATAGGTTTCATAGAAATCTCCACACCTGAAAAGCATAATCGCATCGGGATGCTTTGCCTTCAACTCAAAAAACTGCTTCATCATCGGGGTTAAAACCACATCGTTTGCCACTGTTGTATCCTTTCTTTTTAAAGTTCTTAAATGTCGGACAAAGATAGCAAATCGACCTCTGATTTTAAAACAGTGAAAGGAAAAGTTTTACACTATTTATCCTTTCCGCAGCTACACAATATCTACAATAATCTTTGCTTCTTTCAATTTTCGGAGCATCTTTGCTTCTTTCATTGAGCGTGCCGGCATCTTGCCATGAGCCAACCGCCATACTTTCCACGGAGTAACCTGATACTTGAATGCCAGACTACAATAAACAATATATACCCAATAAATACCAAAATATTAACCGCATAGTCATTTTATTGTTTATATCTTTGTGCACATAAACAAATAAAGACAATGAAAAAGATAGAAGTAAAAGAGCTGAAAGACAACATGTTTGAGACAATCAGCAAAGAATGGATGCTGGTAACCGCCGGTACAAAAGATAAATTCAATACAATGACTGCCAACTGGGGCGGCATCGGATTCTTATGGAACAAGCCGGTAGCCTTCATTTTTATCCGCCCCGAACGCTACACGTTCGATTTCATAGAGCAGAATGATTATCTCACTCTCTCTTTCTTGGGCGAAGAGCATAAGGATGTTCATAAAATTTGCGGTTCTAAGTCAGGGCGAGACATAGATAAAGTGAAAGCAACAGGACTTCAACCCTTATTCACCGAAAATGGAAGTATTACTTTTGAACAAGCCCGGCTGACCTTTGAGTGCAAGAAACTGTATGCCGATATGATTAAGCCGGAAGACTTTATCGACCAAAGCATTATCGACCGATGGTATGGAGAAGCACACGGAGGCTTTCACAAAATGTATGTGGTAGAGATTGTCAATGTATTGGAGGCAATCTCATAAAACGCGCGGCTGAGTTCCTAAAATGGAAAGCATATATCCTGTTCTTGGCACAGTTTCCAAGGACAGGCTCTCGTCTTCCGACAGATATTTTCGCAGTCTCGCCACATAGTTATTCAAACTCTGCTCGCTGCCGGAAGTACCCTCCCACAGTTCCTGCACTATTTGTTCGCGACTTACAGTTTGATTCATGTTCTGTGCCAACAATTTCAACAGTTTATATTCAAAATCAGTCAGCCTTCTCACAGGTTCCTCGCCTTTGAACAACATACTGTCTCCGGCTCTCAGATTGAACATTCCGATGGATAGTCCTTTCGGATGAAAACATGGCGTGTGCCTGCGTATGTAAGCCACCAACTCCTCCATTTCGAAAGGCTTTCGCAGATAAGCGATGCCACCTGCATCCAGCGCCCTTGCCACTTCCGAACCGGCTATGTGTGAAGAGACAAACAAAACCGGTGTATCGGGAGCCGTCAGCTTGAGTTCCGCAACGGCATCTATTCCATTCTTCTCTCCTATCTCTACATCCAGCACCATTATGTCCGGCTGCATTTCCTGAACCACACCCTGAATCCCTACCAGCGTAGTGCAATACTCCGCAGCATAGCCCAAAGCCCTTAATGCCAAAATCACCACTTGACCCAATGCGATGTCATCGTCTACAAACAAAACTTTTGTCTTCTCCATCCGTCTTTTCTCCTTTCAATCAACGACATGGAATCATGAATGTAAAAGTGCTTCCTTCACCTTCGGCACTCTTCACCATTATCTCCCCTCCATGTTCATTTATAATATATTTGGATTGCGCCAATCCTATGCCGTAACCCTTCTTCTGCTGCTCTTCGCTTCGGGGGACCCGATAGAACTGGGTGAACAATTTCCTCTGATGGCATGGGGCGATACCCCAACCATTGTCTTTGACAGATACACACAACCGCTCATTCACAATGGAGAGCGAGACCTCTATCATCACTCCTGCATCCGAATATTTCAAGGCATTCTCCATCAGGTTACGAATCACGTTCTCTATATACATACCGTCGGCCATTACCTGCAAACCCGCAGGAAGCTCATTGATGATGCAGATGGTATGGGGCTTGACCGGATAGAGGCAGGACAACTCCTTCTTCACTCCCTCTGCCATTTCCGGAACATCGATCAGGCTTTTATTCAATACCACCTGATGACGGTCCATGCGTGCGGTCATTAACAAGGCTTCTATATTGGAAATCAAACGCCTAACACCCGCTTTACTCGTTTCAAGCATCTCCTTGGTCTCTTTGTCGGGTGCTGTCTGTTTCAACCACCCCATCATCGTAATAACACTGTTCAATGGAGACTTCAAATCATGAATAGTGCCATTGATGGTCATCTCCCTCTTGCGAAGCAATGCTTCCTTCCGGCGAATGGCTGTCAGCTGGAAAAACAGACAAAGCAACACCAGCAACATCATGCAGGCAGAAAGAGCCAGCGTCCAAAGCTGATGTCTTAGAAAATGAGACATAGGAATATCTGCCTTTATCTGAAGATATTGCAAGCCTTTTGTGCCAATAGGATGAAGCTGAGATACATAATCAGGCGTATGGCTTTCCAAGTCTCCAACAGAAGAAATCATTACGGTGTCTTTATCATAAAGAAGGAATTGATGAGGATGATGGACAATGCTGTCTGACGCACGCCAAAGGCTGTCCAAAGTGTTTAAATTCAAGGGAAAACCAGACTTCAATAGAAGATCTTGCATCAGCTGGTCAACTATTTCCCCAGCGGTTCCTCCAATTCCTGCTTTTTGAGCTGCTATAACATCAATAGTATCTGCGCCTCCCGGTAAACGACGAAGACTGTCTATTTCCTCCTGAGTCATATGCGATATATGTTTTCGCATTATTCTAGGACGCTCTTTAGGTTTTACCCCTACTCTTAATGCATCTCGAATTATCCTTTCACGAGTAGAAAGTTTTTGTACTATATCTTCTATCCCTATTATTTTTTCATCAACATATCGATTATACAGACTATTTATATAACTTACTTGCAGACAGACTGTTGCCACAATTGCTACTAATGTTATATAATAATATTTCTTCATCTTATAATCTATTTTAGAATGCAAAGATAATCGTTTCAAGTCAAAAAGATTATAAAATGATTATGTTTTTATTATAAATGCTCTATACCAAACTGCTTACCTTTGCAACATAGAAAACAAAAATATATAACTATGAACTTAAAAGATGCATTATTACTTGATGAAATGTCTCAAATAAAGGGAGGCATTTGGGTACTTACCCAAAATGGTTGGGAATGGTTTGATGACACCCTGGATATAACAGATGACGATTGGGATTTAGAACCATCTGACAGAACATCAAAATGACTATTTTATTACCGGTAAATTAAATAAGTACAGAACCTAATCTGTATAATCAGCAGGAACGGATACCGAAAAGTTTATAGAGTAGGTTTATACCCAAAACGTATAAGATGAAATCTATTACGACACTAGAAAACATCCCCGATTCATTGGATATACAAGAAATGATGGATGTAAAAGGAGGAGCAAAAGTATTTTGCAAAAAAGATTAGGACATTATCCTTCACAAGTTAGTAGATTCAGGCTTAACTCCTAGCTATATATCAACCAAGGTTCCTATTAATGTCAGTATCGCAGAGAAGTTATATAAAACAGGATACAATAATGTCATACAGATTTCTTTGGACATTTTAGACGAAGATAAACTTATTGACCTGATCGAATACAAGAAAGGGTATCTTAAAAGTATTAAAGATGGAATTAACATTCTACAAGAATACGGATTCAAGATTCAGATAAGTGCCTGCACGAAATGTCACATTTTTGAGTTTTGCAGAAAGAACCACAGACGATGCCTAGTAAAAGTTATAAAAGCGTATGGAGAAAAGAATTGGGATTATCCTGACCCTCGCTGCCAATATGCCCCGAGTATTCAAACAAATCTAATTTATAAATAAACAATGAGGTACCTATACATTTTACTGGCACTGGTGTATATCACACAAAGCCACGCACAAACAAGTAATATTGTCGGACAGGTAATAAACAAAGACAGTGTTGCCATAGAAGGTGTTGCCATCATTCTGCAAAAGCAGGACTCAACCTTTATAGCCGGAACCATAACGGACAAGGAAGGGCGGTTCACTCTTCCGATGACGGAAAAGCCCTATCGGTTGATGTTCCAACATCTGGCATACGAAGCTATGTGCTTGAACTCATCTAAAGAACAAATAGGAAATATAATTTTAAAGGAATCAGACAGTAAACTGGACGAAGTAATCGTAAAGGCAGAACGGCCGGTTATTCGAATGATTAACAATAGATTAACCTACGATTTGCAGTCAGTAAAACAAAATAAAATAATCGCTAATGCTCACGAACTACTGAAAGAACTGCCCAGTATCAGCAGCACAGATGGAAACAGCCTCAACTTAGCAGGAGCGAACGGCACTACCATATTAATATCCGGCAAAGTCTCCAGCCTGAGTACCGAACAACTCATTGAATATTTAAAAACATTGCCGGCCGAAAAAGTGGAGAAAGTGGAAGTTATCTACAATGCTCCTCCACAACTACACATTAAAGGTGCCGTTATCAATGTGGTACTGAAAAAAGAAAATAGATACACCATGAATGGACAGGTACAGGCTACATGGACCAACCAGCATGAAAATTCTTTCAGCGGTGTGGGAAGTTTGTTTCTGACTAGCCCCAAATGGTCGTTCGACCTAATGTATTCAATTGCTGACAACAAACAAATAAGTAAAAGCACAACTACAGCAAAACATACATTGGGAAACGACATCTATGACATCGACTCGGAAAATCACACCAAATCAACTAGCAACAAACATAACGTATACACAAACATAGCGTATAACTTAGATGATACCCAATCACTGGAACTGTCATACAACGGACTATATGCCCCCCGGAACAAATCAGATGCATATAGCGTGAACAACCTGTTTTCGGATGCAAACTCCCTAAACAAAGGAAAAGACTACTTGCACAATGCCAGCCTGTACTACAAACACAAATGGGGGAACATTTCTGTAGAATACACTAACTATACAGACGACAACACGCAAAACATGAAGTATATAAAAGACCACCACTCCATAGATGCATTCACCTATCAGCGAAAACAGAATATAGACCGCGTGAAAGCGTATGCCGACATGAGCCATAACTTGAAAAACAATTGGATTTTAAACTATGGAGCCAGCTATAACTATGTAAAGAACAACAACAAACAAAGTAATGTAGATAAACAGCACGACAATGAAGGCAGCTATACAAGCGCCTTCGCTACAGAAGAACATACAGGAAATATTTATGCCGGTACCCAAAAATCTTTCTATGAAGGAAAACTGTCGATAGATTGTTCACTCATCGGTGAATTATACAAAATAAACAGTTACAGAAAAAATGCCTTGTTGCCTAATATAACAGTTACTTTTATCCCGGCAAACGATCACATCTTCCAGTTGGCATACAATTCCATCAGGAGCTATCCCAGTTACTGGCAAAGGCAGAATTACACTTCCTATAATGATGAATATAGCATCTCTATGGGCAACCCTCTGCTAAAACCGGCACGAACCGGCAATACCAATTTGACCTATGTATTGAAGAATAAATACACTTTTCAAGTCTCCTACTATAAGGTGGAAGATTTCTTCATAGACCAAAGCTATCAATCGCCGGAAAAGCTGCAATTACTGCATAAAACTTTCAATATAGACTATACGTCGTTGCTGAACTTTACAGCAGTCATACCTATCAGTTTCGGGAATATTGTCAGCTCAAACCTGATTGCAAACGTATACAATGAACGTTATAAAAGCAACGAATGGTTTGAACTTGCATACAACAGAAACAAATGGACCGGTTCTCTGATGGCCTACAACACGATTTTCATATCAAAAAAACCCAATATAACCATGAATCTTATGGCTTTCTACAGAACTCCCAGCATACAGGGAATCTGGGATTTGGAAGATAACTGGTGCATCAACACCGGTTTGAGATATACTTTTGCAAAAGATAAAGCAATAGTCGGCCTACAATGCAATGACATTTTTGAATCCTTATATCCCAAAGTAAAGGTAAGATTTGACAAACAGTATCAAAACCTCAACCAAAATTTCTATCAACGCAATATCACATTGAGTTTTACCTACAAATTCAACGGATTTAAAGATAGAACTCCCAAAGAAGTGGATACTTCAAGATATGGAGTAAATTAACGTACCATTATGAGCAAATTCCATGTTTACCACCAGCACGATTCCATGCAGTGCGGCATTGCCTGCCTGCAAATGATATGCAAATACCATGGGAAAGAGTATTCACAAGATACTCTTTCCCGCTACTGCTTTGCTACCAACGAAGGCGTGTCACTGCTGGGCATCAGCGAAGCGGCAACCCGACTGGGACTGCACACCACGTGCGGACGGGTAACAACAGAACAATTACACAAAGCCCCCCTGCCCTGTATCCTGCATTGGAACCAAAATCATTTTGTAGTACTCTACCGGATAAAGAAAGGTAAAATATGCTACATTGCAGATCCCGGCAAAGGACTTGTAACCTATGACGACAGGGAATTTAAAGAACATTGGCTCAGTACCCGGTCTAATGGAGAGGAAAAAGGAATAGCCATGTTTTTACAGCCTACACCTGCCTTTTATAAGCAGCAGGAAGAAACAACAAAAGACAAACGCTCTTTCCGTTTCCTGCTGGGTTACCTCAGACAATACCGACGCTACTTCGGACAAATCATACTGGGGGCATTAGTGGGCTGTCTGCTGCAACTTATCTTTCCATTCCTCACGCAAGCGATTGTAGATGTGGGCATCGTCCATCAAAATCTGAACTTTATCTACCTCATCCTGTTGGGGCAACTGGTGCTGACCATCAGTCGCGCTTCGGTCGACTTTATCCGCCGATGGATTTTGCTGCATATCAGTATGCGAATCAATATTTCGTTGGTTTCCGACTTTTTCATCAAATTGCTTAAACTCCCTATGTCGTTCTTCGACACCAAACTGATGGGTGACCTGATGCAACGCATGAACGACCATAACAGGATAGAGAAGTTCCTCACCACCCAAATGCTGAACGTCACGTTCTCACTGCTCAGTTTCGTGGTGTTCGGCTGTGTATTATTCAGTTATAATCTGACCATTTTCTGCATCTTTCTGCTGGCGAGCATTCTTTATGCTTTATGGATTGCCTTGTTTCTGGGAAAAAGAAAAATTCTGGATTATGAATTATTCGAAAAACAGGCAGAAAACAGCAACAAGACCTACCAATTCATCACTGCCATGCAGGAGATTAAGCTGCAAGACTGCGAGCAACGCCGGCGATGGGAATGGGAAGATGTACAGGCGGATCTGTTCGGCGTGCAAATGAAAAGTTTGAAGCTGCAACAAACACAGGAGGCCGGAAGCATATTCATCAACGAAGTGAAAAATATAGTGATAACCGTGGTTGCCGCCACCGCCGTCATCCACGGACAAATGACACTGGGTATGATGCTGGCAGTGCAATACATCATCGGACAACTGAACAGTCCGGTGGAACAATTGATGAGCTTCCTTTATTCATTGCAAGATGTGAAAATCAGTCTGGAACGCATCAATGAAATTCATAAAATGAAGAATGAAGAGAATGAGCACAGGCTATTGAACGAAATACCCGGTATCTCCAATGACCTTTCTTTTGAGCATGTCGGCTTCAAATATGACCCCCACAGCCCGAAAATGACCATAGAAGATGTAAGCCTCACCATCCCCGAAACGAAAGTGACTGCCATAGTGGGTGCTTCGGGCAGTGGAAAAACCACCTTGCTGAAACTGTTGCTGGGGTATTATCCTGTAATGAACGGAGAAATAAAAATAGGAGAAGCCAACCTGAACAGCTTCAACCTGAAATGGTGGCGCAGACAGTGCGGGGTAGTAATGCAAGACGGAGTGATATTCTCTGAATCCATTGCCCGAAACATCGCCGTAGACGACGGAGACATAGATGGAGAAAGACTGCTGCGCGCCGTAGAGATAGCCAATATAAAAGAATTCATCATGAGTCTGCCCATGCGGTTCAGCACCATGATAGGCAGAGACGGAATCGGATTGAGCCAGGGACAGAAACAACGTATACTGATAGCCCGTGCGGTCTATAAAGATCCGTTATATATCTTTCTGGACGAAGCCACCAATGCCTTGGATGCCAAGAACGAACGCACCATAGTCGAGAATCTGGATCAGTTCTATAAGGGAAGAACAGTCGTGGTGGTAGCCCACCGGCTCAGCACCGTAAAAAATGCCCATCAAATTATCGTGTTGGATAAAGGACGTATAGTGGAGACAGGTAATCATGCTTCACTGATAGAGAAAAAGGGGGCCTATTACAATCTTGTAAAAAACCAATTAGAACTGGGTAATTAGAAAAAGGAGAAAATTATGGCAGATTTCAATAATATAGAACTAAGAAGTGAAAAGGTAAGGAACATCATCGGCAAAGTACCACCCGAAATCATACGCACCGGAATAGGCGATATCACCGTCATTCTACTGATATTAATATTGGCGGCATTCTTTATTCCTTATCCTGAAAATATCAAGGCCACAGCCACCGTAACAGGAACTGATGTAACCGGCTGCATTCATGCCGAAGTGCTTATTCCCTACCGATACATTACAAAAGTGAAGAAAGAAATGCCTGTAGAGATGGAATTCGAAGGATATGAAGCAGACCGGTATGGTTATCCACATGGGAAAATAGTGAACTGCGCGAATACAATAACCGTAATGGAAGGAAATAATTTCTTCAAAGCCGAAATAATAATAAACAATAAGCATGCTTCTTATCCCATCCTTAAAGATATGAAATGTAGTGCCTCTATCTTGCTTTCAGACGAAAGTATAGCTTACCATATCTTTCCGGCGCTAGGGCATTAAACTTTCAGAAAGATCTCAGCCTCTTCAAAAAAGTTCTTGAAACGCATAATGGCGAAAATCCGTTTCTTCCTACCTCCTTTCATCTACCGCTGAAACGCCCTGCTGATGGGGGTTCCGGTTGTGAAGGAATATCGCGTCATCCCCCTTTCAGCCTCCTTTCATTCATAAAACTTCTTCCGGCTTTTGAACTTTTTCGATAACGCTTTCATTTACGGTAGTCTAAAAAGAGGTGTAGAAAGTACACAAGGGAATTACTGAAGGCAACTTGTGAAAGGACTCGGAAGCACGGCTGAAAGGAGGATGAGGGGATGTCCTGTCAGTCTTAACCGACTGATTATCCGCATGTTTTGGCTAAA
>ULRO01060806.1_pt1 | contig 15109 bp, 14 predicted proteins | sample 1955421 | NCBI WGS metagenome assembly ULRO01 (sample SAMEA4835682, study PRJEB28245) | human gut metagenome | biome: gut microbiome; material: fecal sample | place: Denmark | collected 2008 | reverse complement strand
TCCACATTCCGCACAAAACTTTGCGCCAGGTTCATTTTTAAAACCACATTCACCGCAAAACACTTATATCATCCTCCTTTGCACTCCTAATTATAATGTAACCTATTTTATGTTCCCTGTCAATTTCATGTTTATGAAATAAATAAAAAAATATACAAGAAATAAGATAAAATCTTGTATATTTTATTTATTTTTTATAAAACGTTTTTCTATAAAATTTACTATATAATACATGATTGTTGCGACAAACCCTAAGATGATTACACCAGACATAACGAGATCTAAGTTAAATACTTGAGAACCATACATAATTAAATATCCAATTCCTTCTTTTGATACTAAAAATTCTCCCATGATGACACCAATTAATGACATACTAATATTAATTTTTAAAGCATTCATCATAGTTTGGATACTATTTGGCATAATTAATTTATAATAAATTTGCCATTTGGTTGCTTTCCAAGATTGCAGTAATTTAATTTTGTGAGAATCTGTTTCGACAAAACTTTGATATACATTGATAATTGTAATAATCACTGATATAAATAGTGCCATTAAGATGATAGATCCTTTTCCTGCCCCAGCCCATATGATGATGATAGGACCAAGTGCCACTTTAGGAAGACTATTTAAGATAGTAAGATATGGATCTAATACTTTTGCGAGAAATGGCCACCACCATAATATTGTAGCAATTAGGAATCCGAGAAATGTACCAAGTGAAAAACTGATGATTGTTTCATAAGTAGTTACCCAGATATGATACCAAAGGTCACCACTTTTCATAAGTCCATAAATCGTTTCTAAGACGTTTTTTGGACTAGATGAGATAAATGTGTTAATCAGTCCAAAATTCGCTGCTAACTGCCAAATAATGAGAAATAAAAGGAGAATAAGAAGTTGTGTCAGTTTAATATGACGACTTTGTCTTTTTAACTTCTTTAGAAATGCAAGATGTTCCTGACTATACATGAAAATCAATCTCCTTCCATATTTGATCATAATACTTTGAAAACTCTTTACATTTTCGATTTTCAATTGGAGTACTACGATGTTCAAAATGAATGGAATGAATATTTTTTATTTGACATGGTCTTTTTGTTAACACAATAATTCGATCAGCCATACTGATTGCTTCTGCTAAATCATGTGTTACCATAATCGCACTTTTCTTTTCTTTTTTAATAATGCGATATACATCATCTGATACAGCAAGTCTCGACTGGTAGTCTAAAGCTGAAAATGGTTCATCTAGAAGTAATATATCTGGTTTTGTTGCCAATGTTCGAATTAAAGCAACTCGTTGTCTCATACCACCTGATAAGTTTGCTGGATAACTATGAATAAATTCTTCTAATCCATATGTTTTTAATAATTTTAATACGTGTTCTTTATTTTCTTTTGTATTTTGTTTCGTGATTTCTAGTCCTAGTAAACAATTATCTAGAATTGTTCTCCAAGGAAATAGACAGTCTTGTTGTAACATATATCCAAAAGATGTCTTTTTATCCATTTCAATCGTTCCACCTGACTTTTCTAATAAATTACAAAGAATAGATAAAATTGTTGATTTTCCACATCCACTAGGCCCTACAATTGCAATAAATTCTCCTGGATTGAGAGAAAAAGTAACTTCATCAATAGCAGGTGTTTCTCCTTGTTTTGTATGATATATTTTCTTTAATTGATTAACACGTAAAATTGGTTTCATATTATTTCTTTGCAAATTTAGTAGTTACTAATTTTTCATAAGGAGCATATTTTTCTAATTCACCTGCATTTTTCATAATTTCTTGTATATGTTCAAAGTTTTCTTTTTCAATATATGTTGTATCAAACCATGAATCAATATTACGATAACGTTTTACAATTTTCGTAACATCTTCTAAAGAAGTATCTGGAAATTCATCTAAGATTACTTTAGCTACTTCTTCATCTGAATGATTTTTCACATAATCAATTCCTTTTTGAATCGCATTTGAGAAGCCTTGAATGATATCTTTATTATTTTCTATATAGCTTTTTCTCGCATGATAAGCAGTATATGGTACCACACCACCTAGTTCTCCTAAGGATGCGACTACATGGCCATATCCCTGTTTTTCTAATTGTAAAGCATTTGGCTCAAATAAGTTAACAAAGTCCCCATTACCACCAATAAAGGAACCACTCATGGCTGCAAATTCTACACTTGTATCAATGGTGACATCTTTTTTTGGATGAATACCTTTTTCAGATAAAGCCCATTCGAATGTCATTTCTGGCATACCACCTTTACGACCTCCAATGACAGTTTTTCCTTTCATATCTTCTAACTTAAAGTCTTTGATATCTTCTCTGGCAACAATAAAACTACCATCACGTTTGGTTAATCCTGCAAAGTTTACTAAGTAGTCTTTTTCTCCTTGGTTATATACATAGATAGTTGCTTCACTACCAGCAAATCCAATTTGTACATCGTTGGATAATACACTTGCAGTTACTTTATCTGCTCCTGGAGTTAATATAAATTCAACATCTAACCCTTCATCTTTAAAGTATCCAAGTTGTTTGGCTACATATTGTGGAGCATAGAAAATACTGTGTGTAACTTCTGCTACCTTAACTTTCTTTAAATCTGATTTTGGTTTGTTTACATAAAAATAAATCACTGATAAGATGATAATAATAATTAATCCAATCAGTGAAATCCAAACTTTTTTCAATCTAATCCCTCTCTTTCAATGATAGTATATTCTAAAAGAGGTAACTAGTATAGATAAATAACCCATACTCTTTGAGAAATAGATGGGTTATGATATAATAAAAACAGAAAGTTGGGATACTGTGAAATACGGATTAATTTTATATAAAGAGACAGATAATTTAGGGGATGATATTCAATCATATGCCGCAATGCAGTTTCTGCCACAGGTAGATTATGTCATTGATCGTGAAGCATTAGATGAATTTGTTCCAGATAAAAAAGAATATGTTGCTACCATTATGAATGGTTGGTATCTACATAAGAAAACACATTTTCCTTTTACTCCATATATTTATCCATTACTCATTTCTATGCATTTTACAGAAAATGATTTAATTACAAAACGTGGATATGAATTCTTAGATGGATATACAAAAGATTTCTTAAAACCATACGGTAAAATTGGATGTCGTGATTTAGTGACAGAATCTATGTTAAAAGAAAAGGGATATGATACTTATTTCTCTGGATGTATGACATTAACATTAGATCAAATTGGTAAGAAAAAAGTAAGTAATTATATTTGTGTGATTGATATGAAAGAGGAAATTGTAGAAAAAATACATACTTTATTTCCTGAATATGAAATTAAAATTATGAGTCATTGGTTAAAACCAGAAGAAAGTGCTTCTATGTCTTTAGAAGAGAGAATGAATCGTGTTAAAGAGTATTTAATGATTTATCAGAATGCGAAATTAATTATTACGGATCGCCTACACTGTGCACTTCCTGCATTAGCACTAGAAACACCAGTTGCACTTATCTACTATGATTACAATGCGGATCGTTTATCTACATTTAAAGATTATGTTACATATTATTCCGAAGGGGAATTTATGGAACTTTCTCGTGAAGCATTATTAAAATTAAAAAATCCTACTTATTATAAAAAGATTCGTAACTCTTTAAAAGAAAAAGTAAGTGTTTTTGTCAAAGAAGCTCAAACTTTGAAGTTAGATGTTAAAAAATTACCGGATGTAAAAACATATCGTGACTTTGTAAAAAGAGAGCAACACACAACAAAATTATTTACAGATCAAATCAAAATATTACAAGATGAGTTAGAACAAACGAAAAAACAAGCCCAAGAAAGAGAAAAAGAATTATACGATACAATTGTTTCAATGGATAAAGAAATCGCTCGTCTATATCCATTTGAACAAGAAGTGAAAGAGTTGAATTACCAAAGAACTTTCCGTATGTATAAAAAATATTATAATTATAGAAAGAAAAAGGTTAGCAAAAAGTTACCTCGGGGGGGGGTTAATTAGATACTCTTTCTATCTAACATGGCCTAAAGAAGAGAAACATCTCTTCTTTTTTTCGACGGTTATTTTTCATATCTTCTGTTATGATTCCTAAGAGGTGAAGAAAATGAAGAAGAGTGTTCTATTATCAATGGTCGCAATCCTACTTGTGATCCTAGGTGCTTTTTATTTTATACAGTGGTTATATCATGAAACAAATCTTCTCTTTGTCATAGGAACGATTTTATTTGTTGGATTGGCTTGCTTATTTCAGTTAAAATTATTGTATATTTTAGAACAAGACCATCGTCAAGAAAAACGAGACAGTCGTTTAGGAAAAGATTTAAAATATAATCGAGAAAAATTATTTTCACAAATTCAGAAGTTAGTAAAGTGGCATGAAATGTCTAGACAAGATTTTGAGGATACGTTAGATTTAATTAATGGATATTCGGAAGAAGAGATTCAAAAGAAATATCAGGAAAAGTATTAAATACTTGTTCTAGACTTATCAAATGAAGAAAAATATGGTATGATGATTTTAGTGATAGTAGAGGTGGTATATGAATTTAGATGCATTAAATAAAGAACAACGAGAAGCTGTTACAACTGTCGAAGGACCACTTCTCGTATTAGCTGGAGCAGGTAGTGGTAAAACAAGGGTATTAACAACGAGAGTTGCTTATTTATTAGAAGAAGTAGGAATTGCTCCGGAACATATTTTAGCCATTACATTTACTAATAAAGCTGCTAAAGAGATGAAAGAACGTATTATTACGATGTTAGGACCAATCGGTTATCAGATTCAAATATCGACATTTCACTCATTTGGGTTATTAATATTAAGAGAAAATTATGAGAAATTAGGTCTAGCGAAAAACTTTACGATATTAGATAGTGATGATACGTTAACCGTCATTAAAAAAATTATGAAAGATATGGGATTAGATCCTAAAGAATATAATCCTAGAGCGATTCGTAATCGTATGAGTGGTGCCAAAAATGAATTATTAACACCTGTTGAGTATGAACGATTTGCTCAGACTGATTTTGAAGAAAAAGTAGTCAAAGTATATGAGAAATACGAACAGAAATTAAAACAAAATGATTCTGTTGATTTTGATGATTTATTGATGATGCCAATTCAATTATTCCGTAAATATCCTGAAATATTAAAAGAATATCAAGAGCGTTTTCAATATATTTTAGTTGATGAGTACCAAGATACCAACGAAGCGCAATATATTTTAGTTAAAATGATTAGTGCGAAATACCGCAATATTTGTGTTGTTGGTGATAATGATCAAAGTATTTATTCGTTCCGTGGAGCAAATTATCGTAATATTTTAAACTTTGAGAAAGATTATAAAAATCCAAAAGTAATTATGTTAGAAGAAAATTATCGTTCTACTAAGACAATATTAAATGCAGCCAATGATGTCATTCAAAATAATAAACAGAGAAAAGATAAAAATCTATGGACGAATAATGAAGAAGGCGTAAAAATTCGCTATCATCGTGCATTAGATGAAAAAGATGAAGCTAATTATGTTATGAAGGAGATTTTAAAATTAATCGATCAACATGTTAGTCCAGAAAATATTGCTGTATTATATCGAACGAATGCGCAATCACGAAATATGGAAGAAGTTCTGTTAAGAGAAAATATTCCATATAAAGTAGTTGGTAGTTTTTACTTCTATAATCGTAAAGAAATTAAAGATTTAATCGCATATATGAGGTTAATTTATAATCAACATGATGACGTCAGTTTACTTCGTATTATCAATTCTCCGAAACGTGGTATTGGTACGAAAACAATCGAAAATTTAACGAGAAAAGCCAATGAAGAAGAAAAATCTATTTTTGAAGTGATAGACTCCGGAAAAGAATTATCTTTTAAACATATGATACAAGATTTAATTCTTGCTGAACAAAATTTATCTCTAACAGAATTAGTAGAAGAGATATTAGTAAAATCAGGTATGAAACAAGAACTTGTCAGTGAGAAATCGATGGAAGCTGACATTCGTTTAGAAAACTTAGAGGAATTTAAAACCATTACTAAAAGTTTTGAAGAGAATAATGGCATTGTTTCACTAGAAGAGTTCTTAATGGAGATTAGTTTAGTAGCTGATGTGGAAGAACATAAAAATAATAATCAAGTTGTGACATTGATGACTGTTCATTCAGCCAAGGGGTTAGAATTTGATTATGTCTTCTTAATTGGTATGGAAGAAGGAATTTTTCCACATAATAATTCTTTTATGAATCCAGAAGATTTAGAAGAAGAGAGAAGACTTTGTTATGTAGCGATTACTCGTGCAAAGAAAAGTTTATGGCTCGTGAATGCTAGAAGAAGAACGATTTATGGAATGGATAATCAAAATCCACCAAGTCGCTTTATTGACGAAATTGATTCAAAATATGTAGAACAAGACCAAGAAGAGAAACAAGCTGCATTCCGTTTCTTTCAAAAGAAGACTAATGTCATTGATAAAAATGCTGAATATCAAATTGGCGATCATATTATTCATGATCAATTTGGAGAAGGTGTCGTTGTAGGAATTGATAAATCCATTTTAACAATTGCTTTTGCCCATCCACATGGAATTAAGAAATTATTAAAAGGACATAAAAGTATTAAGAAGAAAGGAGTTTAAATATGTATACATTATTTAATATTGAAGAGGGGTTAAACAATTTAATGAAACCAGTCAAAGATTTTATGGCTGAACATGGTGATAATCCCCTTGTTTGGTTTGCAATTATTGGAATAGGTGCACTTGTCTTTTTCTGGACTTATTCCTCATTACAGAAGGAGAAATAATATGAAAAATAAAACATTACTTATTTTAGCAGCTGGAATGGGAAGCCGTTTTGGTGGATTAAAACAAATTGAACCAATGGGACCAAATGGAGAATTTCTAATTGATTATTCCATTTATGATGCCCTAAAAGCTGGTTTTACAAAGGTTGTTTTTGTTATTAAAAAAGAAAATTATGAAGTATTTAAAAATACGATTGGAAAAAGAGTCGAGGATAAAATTCCAGTAGAATATGCATTTCAAGAATTAAGTGACATTCCTAGTCATTTAAAATTTCCTGAAGATAGAACAAAACCATTAGGAACATCCCATGCGATTTTAGCAGCTAGACATGTTATCCATGAACCATTTGTTACGATTAATGCAGATGATTTCTATGGGCGAGATGCTTATTTGCAAGCAGCTAATTTTATAGATCAAATGGCAGATGAACATCAATATGCTGTAATTACATATCATACAGTCAATACTTTAACTGAGAATGGTTCTGTAAAAAGAGGCGTTTGCAAAGTTGAAAATCAGTATTTGACACAGATTATAGAGAGTTCTATTGAAAGAAAAAATAACGAGATTATTGCTTCTCCATTAGATGGGTCAACCCCTTTCTCAGTTACAGAAGATACACCAGTATCTATGAATATGTTTGCTTTAACACCAGATGTATTCTCTTATTTAGAAAAACATTTTGATGATTTTGTAAATAAAAATCAAGAAAAACTTTTAACTTGTGAATATTTATTACCTGATTCAATTATGGATATGATTCATGAGAATTATGTAAAAGTAAAAGCAATTCCAACGAGTGCGAGATGGTACGGTGTTACTTATAAAGAAGATACTAATAGTGTAAAACAATCAATTCAAAAATTAATTGACGATACAATCTATCCATGTCACTTATGGGAAAAAGAAGAACACTAATCGATAAATTAGTGTTTTTTTATAAGCGATACATGATATAATAAAAAAGGTGATAAAGATGAATCAAGATATCAAAAAACACATCGATGAATTAGTTGAATTATTAAATAAAGCAAGTTATGAATACCATACTTTAGATAAACCAACCATAACCGATCAAGAGTATGATAGTTATCTTCATGAATTAGTTGGACTAGAAGAAAAATATCCAGAATTTGTTCGTAGTGATTCACCTACTGTTCGTGTTGGTGGAGAAGTGATTGATGATTTTCAAAAAGTAAGACATGAAATTCCAATGTTATCATTGAGTAACGTATTTAATGAGAGTGAAATTGTACACTTTGATGAAAGAGTTAAAAAATACGTTTCTCATCCAAGTTATGTTTGTGAATTGAAAATCGATGGTCTTTCTGTTTCACTACTTTATAAAGACGGGGAACTTGTCCGTGGAGCGACGAGAGGAGATGGAGTTACTGGGGAGGACATTACTCATAATGTGAAAACTATCCGTAATATTCCTCTTCGTCTCAAAGAAAAAATAGATATTGAAGTACGTGGCGAAATCTATATGCCCAAAAAATCATTTGAGGACTTAAATGAAACGAGAAAGAAAAATCATCAGGAACCATTCGCCAATCCCCGTAATGCTGCGGCAGGAAGTGTTAGACAATTAGATAGTAGTATTGCTGCTAGTAGAAATTTATCTAGTTTTATGTATCACATACCAAATGCCAAAGATTATGGATTAAATACCCATTATGAAGCATTAGAGTTTTTAAAAAAACTAGGTTTTACAGTCAACCCAAATATCAAGTTAGTGTCTAATTTAAATGAGCTATTAGACTACATTCGTGAATGGACTGATAAAAGAGAAACACTGTCCTATGAGATAGATGGTATTGTTATTAAAGTAAATGGATTAGATGATCAAGAAAAATGCGGATATACTGTGAAATATCCAAGATGGGCAACTGCTTATAAATTTCCTGCTATGGTTGTTTTAACAAAATTAAAAGATATTAAATTTACAGTAGGTAGAACTGGACAAGTTGTTCCAAATGCTATCTTAGAACCAGTATTATTAATGGGATCTGTTATTTCTAAGACAACTTTACATAATGAGGATTATGTTGTTAGTAAAGACATACGTATTGGTGATACTGTAAAGATAAAAAAAGCGGGAGATGTGATTCCAGAAGTCATTGGTCCAGAAGTATCACGCAGAGACGGAAGTGAAATTCCATTTCAAATGGCAACCCATTGTCCAATCTGTCATGAACCACTTGTTAGAAAAGAAGAAGAATCTGCTTACTATTGTGTGAATCCACATTGTGATGCGAAAAGAATTGAAGGATTGATTCATTTTGTTTCTAGAAATGCGATGAATGTCGAAGGATTTGGAGATAATATTGTCGAAGATTTTTATAATATGGGGTATCTGAAAACTTTTGATGACTTTTATCACTTATATGAAAAGAAACAAGAGTTAATGGAATTAGAAGGATTTGGAGAAAAAAGTATTAATAATTTATTAGAGAGTATTGAAAATAGTAAAAAGAATTCTTTAGAACGTCTACTTTTTGCTTTAGGAATTCGCCATGTAGGTGCTAAAACAGCTAAAATACTAGCAGCTCATTATCACACCATGGAAGCTTTACAACAGGCTAAATTAGAAGAATTAGTAGATATTAGAGACATTGGAAGTATTATTGCGAAAAGTGTTGTAAAATACTTTCAAAATCCAACCAATATCGATTTAATTAATCGATTAAAAGAAAATGGAGTAAATATGAAATATTTAGGTGCTACTTCTTCTGACTTACCACTATCTGGTAAAAGTTTTGTTTTAACAGGTAGTTTAGAACGTATGACAAGAGATGAAGCTCAAGCAAAAATAGAAAGTCTTGGTGGGACTTGGTCTAGTAGTGTTAGTAAAAAAACGGGAGCTGTGATTGTTGGAGCAAATCCTGGTAGTAAATATCAAAAAGCACTAGAATTAAATGTTCCAATTCTATCAGAAGATGACTTTATGAAAATGATTGACAGTAAATAAACTCTATACTGTCAATTTTTTTATAAATTGGTGTACTTTGATACATGTTTTTCTAAAATGTGTTATACTATAAAGGGATACTAGAAGGAGGTAATATATGGACGCTTGGAGAAGTTTTAAAGGAGAAACTTGGAAAAATACAATTGATGTACGTGACTTTATTATGAGTAACGTAACACCATATACAGGTGATGAATCATTTTTAACTGAGAGTACTGAAAAAACAAAAAAAGTTTGGAGTATTCTAGAAGAAAAAATGAAAGTCGAATTAGACAAAGGAATTTATGATGTAGATACCAAAACTATTTCAGGAATTGATGCTTATGAACCTGGTTATATTTCAAAAGATGATGAAGTAATTGTTGGACTACAAACAGATGAGCCACTAAAAAGAATTTGTAACCCATGGGGTGGAATTCGTATGGTGGAAAGTGCTTTACAAGCTTATGGATACGAAATTGATCCTGAGATGAAGAAGATATTTACAAAATATCGTAAAACTCATAATCAAGGTGTATTTGATGCTTATACACCAGATATTCGTGCTGCTCGTCATGCCGGATTATTAACAGGACTTCCTGATGCATATGGAAGAGGAAGAATTATTGGAGATTATCGTCGCGTTGCTCTTTATGGAATTGATCGTTTAATTGAAGGTAAAAAATATGATCAAAGTCAATTAGATGACGTTGAAAAAACATCTTCTGTGATTCGTATGAGAGAAGAATTAACAGAACAAATTTCAGCACTAGAAGAAATCAAATCTATGGCTAGTAAATATGGATATGATATTTCAAAACCAGCTACGAATGCTTTAGAAGCAGCTCAATGGTTATATTTTGGATATCTAGCAGCTATTAAAGAAAATAACGGTGCTGCTATGAGTTTAGGACGTACTTCTACATTCTTAGATATTTATATCGAGAGAGATTTTAATGAAGGTACACTAGATGAAAAAGGGGCTCAAGAAATTATCGATCAATTCATCATTAAATTACGTATTGCTCGTCATTTAAGAACACCAGAATACAATGATTTATTTGCAGGAGATCCTACTTGGGTTACTGAATCACTTGGTGGTATGGCTTTAGATGGACGTACACTTGTAACGAAAAACTCATTTAGATATTTACATACACTTACTAACTTAGGACCTGCTCCAGAACCAAATATGACAGTATTATGGAGTAAGGAATTACCAGAAGCATGGAAAGATTACTGCGCTAAAATGTCTATTGAAACAGATGCTTTACAATATGAAAGTGATGACTTAATGAGACCAATTTACGGAGATGATTATGCCATCGCATGTTGTGTATCTGCTATGAAGATTGGAAAGCAAATGCAGTTCTTTGGAGCTCGTTGTAATTTAGCCAAAGCTTTACTATATGCGATTAATGGTGGTGTCGATGAAATGAAAAAGACACAAGTATTAAAAGATGTACCAAAAATCACAAGTGAAGTATTAGACTATGATGAAGTAAAAACTGCTTATGATAAAGTGTTAGAAAAAGTTGCGAAAATCTATGTAGATGCAATGAATATCATTCATTATATGCACGATAAATACGCATATGAGAAATCACAAATGGCATTACATGATACCAATGTAGAACGTTTAATGGCATTTGGTATAGCAGGACTTAGTGTCGCAGTAGATAGTTTATCTGCTATTAAATATGCCAAAGTAAAACCAATTCGTGATGAAGATGGAATTACAACTGATTTTGAAATCGAGGGAGATTATCCAAAATATGGAAATGATGATGATCGTGTAGACTCTATCGCTGTAGAACTTACAGAAAGATTTATTCGTGAATTAAAGAAACATGAATTATATCGTAATGCACATCATACATTATCTGTGCTTACAATTACTTCAAATGTTGTTTATGGAAAGAAAACAGGAGCAACTCCAGATGGAAGAAAAGCTGGTGTCGCATTTGCTCCAGGAGCTAACCCAATGCATGGAAGAGACTCTAGTGGTGCCCTTGCATCATTAAACTCTGTTGCTAAAATAGAATATAAAGATGTATGTCAAGATGGTATTTCAAATACATTCTCAATTGTTCCAAATGCCCTTGGAAAAGATGAGAAAGAACGTATTAAGAAATTAGTGGCACTTTTAGATGGATACTTTAAACAAGGAGCACATCATTTAAATGTTAACGTATTTAACCGTGAAACATTAATTGATGCAATGGATCATCCAGATAAATATCCAACACTAACGATTCGTGTAAGTGGATATGCAGTTCACTTTAACCGTTTAAGTCGTGAACAACAATTAGAAGTAATTAACCGTACATTCCACGAGACAATCTAATGGTAAAAGGCAGTATTCAGTCTGTTGAAACAATGGGCCTTGTAGATGGTCCAGGAATACGTTATGTTGTATTCTTACAGGGATGTAAATTACGATGCTTATTCTGTCATAATCCAGAAACTTGGAAAATGGAAGACAGAAATATGACTACTCCAGAAGAATTACTTGCCAAAGTAAAACGTTATAAAAACTATTTTGGAGATGATGGAGGAATTACCTTTTCTGGAGGTGATCCTCTCTGTCAACCAGAATTTGTATTAGAATGTTTAAAACTATGTCAAAAAGAAAAGATTCATACATGTTTAGATACATCAGGTGTAGGTACAAAACCAGAGTTACATGAAGAAATATTAAAATATACTGACTTAGTTATTTTAGATATTAAAGCATTAGATTCTGAAGGATATAAAAAAATGACAGGTTATCGTATCCAAGAATATAATGATTTTTTAGAACTCTGTCAAAAAATGAATAAAAAACTTTGGTTAAGACAAGTAATTGTACCAGGTATCAATGATACAGAAGAATACGTATTAAAATTAAAAGAATATGTAAAAACAATTAAAAATGTAGAGAGAGTAGAATTACTTCCTTATCATTTATATGGAGTAGAAAAATATAAGAAGTTAGGAATTCCTTATCGCTTAGATGGAGTTCCAGCAATGAAGAAAGATGATTTAGAAAAGTTGAATCAGATTTTACAAGAGAACTAGGTATCTAGTTCTCTTTTGTGATATACTTAACATGAGGAGTGAATAGATATGAAAGAAGAAAAGATTTGGAATAGTCAAGAAGAAAAAGACGCATACTTTTTAAAAAGAAAGAAACGTACAAAATGGTTCGTTATCGCATTTATTATAATTATGATTGTTATCGTTGCATTATTTATTTGGTTACTGATTACACTTTTAAACAATTCTAAAAAAGATATTCAAGGCATATGGGATTGTGAAAATGGACAAGTTGTTTTAGAGATTGATGAAGAAGAATTGTCTTTATATGGGACATCAAAAGAAAATGGCATGAGAGGGAATTATTCAGTGATTCACTATGGCTCATCCGCTACTAAATTTAGAAGAACAGACTGGACTTTATTTTTAAGAAACAAAGAAGAAATCAAGAATGGAGCTCGACGCAATACTTCTAATGATACAATTTATCTTTCAACTGATAGTAGATATCAAGATCAATTATTTGTTGAAATAGATTCTACAAAAGAACAATATACATGTGAAAGAAGGTAATCTATGAAAGATATTATCGAAATATTAACGAATAGAAAAGAAACCATTTCTACGATGGAATCTTGTACAGGAGGAATGGTTGCTAATGAGATAACCAATATTCCTGGTGCTAGTGAAGTATTTCAATTAGGGATTGTTAGTTACTCTAATCACATGAAAGAAAAATATGGGATGGATTCTAAAATTATCGATCAGTATACGGTTTATAGTATGGAAGTAGCAAAAGAAATGGCTAGACTTGCAACCGTCAATGGAGAAAGCGATTATGGAGTAGGGATCACCGGTACATTGAATAGACAAGATCCGAATAATCCAACCGATAAGATGAATATGGTTTATTTCGCCATATATGACCAAAAAGAAGATAAATATATCGAACAGACAATGAGTGTATCATCGTTCGATAGAGTAGAAAATAAAAAGATGATTATGAGATTATTAGTGATGAGATTAAAAGATTATTTAAAACAAAAGTAGGGTGATTGTGTGAAAAAGAATATCAAAAGAGTAAATATTTATTCTAATTATAAAGGAGAAAGCCAGAAAGTAGTTGCAACATTAAAAAAGAAATTACAAGAGAGAGGCTATCGAATCGATAAAAAGCATTTTGATTTAGGAATTGCTGTTGGTGGAGATGGTACTTTCTTAAAAATGATCCATGCAACGAAGTTTGATTCTAATATTTACTATGCTGGAATTCATACTGGTACCCTTGGCTTTTTACAAGAAATAGACCCTAAAGAAATCGACTTATTTTTAGATAAGTTACAAAAGAATGAATTATTAGAAGAAAAAATTAGTATTCAGAAAACAGAGATAGAAGGAATTCGTCCTGTTACACTACATTCTTTAAATGAAATTGTTATCCGTCAAATGGATTTAAAAACAGTATCTTTGAAAGTAGCAATCAATCGTCAATTTTTAGAAGAATTTGTCGGTGATGGTTTGTTAGTCGCCACAACTATTGGTTCTACAGCGTATAATTTAAGTGTGAATGGGGCAATTGTTGATTCTACTATTCATACGCTACAATTAACGCCACTTTCTCCACTGAATAATAAAGCATATCGTAATTTATTAAATTCTGTTGTGATTCCAGAACATAAAACAATTACCATTACTCCAAGTGGAGATAGCCAAGATAAAAATACGAACTTGATGATTGTCGTCGATGGTACAGTTAAGAAATACCACCATGTTCATAAAATCAAAACAACCGTAGATAGTAGAAGAATTACTTACTTAAAATTGCCTAATCATCATTTTTATCAAAAAGTACGCAATAAATTTATAGAAAAAAATAGTTAGATTTTTTATCTAACTATTTTATTTTGTCAAACGATATAAATTAACAGATGGATGATTGAAAAGACGGTAAGGAATATTGTTGGATGTTCCAATTCCTCCCGATACATATAACTTTGTTTCTTCTAATTCATAATATGAATCCTGATAGTTCATGGCGCCTTTTTTTCTTAAGATACCACCAATCCATGGAAGACGAATTTGCCCGTTTAACGAGTGCCCTGCTAAGATTAATTGAAATTTGTGATAATTAAATTCATCGATATAATCTGGTTCGTGTAATAATAAAATCTGATAGATTGGATTATTAATACCGTATAATTTATTACCATTTTGATCGACTGTAGGTAGGGTGTTATCGATTTGTTCTTCAATGGCTTTAATTTTGGTTGTAATCATATCTTTTTCTTTTAAATTACTACTGAGTCCACTTAAC
>ULRO01065950.1_pt1 | contig 15214 bp, 11 predicted proteins | sample 1955421 | NCBI WGS metagenome assembly ULRO01 (sample SAMEA4835682, study PRJEB28245) | human gut metagenome | biome: gut microbiome; material: fecal sample | place: Denmark | collected 2008 | reverse complement strand
CCCGCTTTTCCAACTCCAGCTGGTCCGGCATTGGTAATACTGTAATTTTCTCCTGTAGTTCCATTATATGTATAAGAGATGTTCCCTTTGCAACCAGAACCACCAGTATCGCTACATATTCCTGTAATTGTTCTTGAGCCCCCAGTCCAATCATTACTTCCTCCAGAACTCTTACATGTTGGTGGAATTTTATCAATTTTTGTTACATTAAATACTCCTCCATTGAGGCTTTCGCGCTCGTTGTATGTATCCCTAACTCTTGCGATAATATTGCCATTATCGGCAAACCATACATTTGTATTTAATTCTTGGGTTACAATCCAGTGGACACCACCATCTAAAGAATATTCAAATACATATCTATTTTTACTGACATTAGGGTAATGAATCGTTACTGTCTTCCCTTTGTTCGTCCATACAGTTGCACCTGGATTTACAGTATAAGTAGGTGCTGTAGTATCTGGGGTTTTTGTTTCTTCTCCTTCATTAAATTTATATTTTCTTGTATAATCTTTATCTACTTCTACTAATACATAATCTGTATCTAGAAATTCTTTCCCCGTTTTAGGATTTTCTAAATGCTGATCTAAATAACCTGCTTCTTTCAAATCGGCTATCGTAACTTTTACACGTCCACCCGATTCATCTAACTGAGGAAATTTTTCCTTATAAGTTAGGGTATACTGTTCTGCAGCTAAATAAATGTCTTGTAATGTATTTGCGTATTTTTGCTCATTATTACGACGAACAGAGCTTGTAATCGTTGGAAGTGCTATCAATAAAATAACTGCTAAAACAGCAATTACTCCAATTAATTCAATTAATGTAAAACCCTTTTTCAATCGCATCTCACTGCTCATATATAACCTCCTGTATATAATCTCTTATGTTCATATAACAATTTTACAATACTTTTCACATGTTTTCAAGCAGGAAAATACAATGCATGAAATTTACTATATGCTAATTAAAAGGCGAGAAATTTCTCCCTTTCTAACAATATCCAGCAACTCTTGGTTGATTCGCACAATTTCCTACCATATCACAAACTGAGAATCCATAATATGCATAATAAGCACCAAAGCTTCCCATAACAAATCCATCTGGTCCTGTTGCCGCAGCACCATATAATGGACCATGTTCCATCATAATTGATCCAGAATTTCCAACTAAATTATATATACCTTCTAATCCTGAAGCAGAATCATATATATCAATTTTCGCATAGCAGGTAAAAGGTTGATAAGATCCATCTGAATAATGGTATCCTCCCGCATGCATTGCAACTCTCCAATATGGTGGTGTTTTATCAATACGAATCATTGTAGACGCTTCAGAAGAACATTGGCCACTTGATATACAATAACGAATATATGTTGCTTCATTACGTTCTGTTGTGTATTGAGTAGTTGTAAATGTGTTTTTAGCGGAATTTGAATATGTCGCCCAACTCGTGTTTGCATATCGCCATTGCCAGTAGGCGACATTCACTTTATTATTTGGTGTTTTTACTGTTAATGCATAACTGTAGTTTACCCAATTTCCTCCAGTCGGATTCGTAATAATTGGGGCATCTAATTTATTCGTAACATGAACATGTTGGTTGGCTGGGCAAACTGTACTGTTTCCAGCTTTATCATATACAGTTCCTGGAGATGCAGTTGATGTATCTGTTTCTGGATAAAACGTCTTAGTAACATTTCCCTTACATCCTGAGCCATCATCATTACATGTACCAGTTAATTTAACAGATCCTCCTATTACCCAATTAGAGTTACCACCACTACTTGTACATGTTGGTTTTTTTCGATCTAAACGAATCGATTGATTGGCCTGACATGGAGCACTATTTCCAGCATTATCATAAACAGTCCCTGCCTGTCCTGCTCCTGCTGGTCCTGCGTTATTAATATTCCAATTGGTATTTTCTGCAGCATTATATGTATATGAAATATTACCTTTGCATCCGGATCCACCTGTATCACTACATACTCCAATAATCTTTCTTGTACCATTTGTCCATTCAGTACTTCCTCCTGATGATACACAAGTTGGGGGTATCTTATCAATTCTTGTTACATTAAATACTCCTCCATTTAAATTATCTCGTTCATTATATGAATCTCTTACTCGTGCGATAATAGAACCATTTTCAGAAAACCATATTTCGGTATTTAATTCTTGTGTTATTGTCCAATGGATTCCGCCATCTAGAGAATATTCAAATATATATCTGTTTTTACTAACATCAGGATAATGAATAGTTACTGTTTTGCCTTGATTGGTCCATACTGCTGCTCCTGGATTTACTGCATAAGTAGGTGCGGTAGCATCAGGACTTGCAGTTGCTTCTCCTTCATTAAATTTGTAATTTCTAGTATAATCATTATTTATTTCAATTAATACATAATCTGTGTCTAGAAACTTCTCTCCTGTTTTTGGATTTTCTAAATTCTGACTTAAATAACCTGCTTCTTTTAATTCTTTAATTGTAACAGTAGCTCTTCCTCCTGGTGTTTCCAGTTGAGGAAATTGCGCTTTATTTATTAAAGTATACTGTTCTGCTGCTAAAAAAATATCACTCAATACACTTTCATATTGCTGATTTGCATTATTACGTAATGTTCTCGTCAATGAAGGTAATGCCACAAGTAAAATAACCGCTAGAACAGCAATTACTCCAATTAACTCAATTAAAGTAAATGCTTTCTTTGACATCTTCACCTTAACCACTCCCTATGATACTTTTATTGTATCATCTTTACACATTTATCGCAATAAAAACAGGTGAATCAATCACCTGTCATAAAAGTCCATGTTGGAAACCACTGTAATTGTTTTAAATATTCTCTCGTCGTCCAACTTCCTGATAAAATTGGATAAAAGTATATAAAACAAATAAATGATAATGACGCATAAATTAGAATACATTGTTTACCCCATTTCCATTTTTCTACTATTTTATTTGCAATATATGCAAGTGCTAGAACTAAGAAAATAACAGCTGGATAATAGTGATAAATAAATGTAATTCTGGTGATATAAACCCACGGTAGATAAACAGAGAGATAACCGATAACGATAAACCAAGCAATTTTATCTTTCTTTTTGATGGCAAATATCAAAGTAATTATCATAGCAATCAATCCACCCCACCATACAAATGGATTTCCAAAGGCAGAAATACTACTTACCGCTCCCATTTGAACAGTTGATTCATTCCATGCATACCAAATTGGACGTATGATCAATGGCCACTCATACCAAGCAGACTGATATGGATGTGAAGCAACTAAATCATTATGATATTGAAACATATGAACATTGTAATCAATGACATCTTTTGTATACTGGACAATATTTGTTATATCATAAATAAATATAAAAGAAAGATAATAAATCAATAATGGAATAATTACAAAGTATAAAATACAACGAAGAATTGTCTTTTTTAAGTTAGGAATAAAACTTTCATATACGTGTTGATCCATTTCATCTGTTGAATGCTTTACTGTGACCATTTCTTTGGCATGTATATATTCTTTATAACGACGATAGATATTCATAAAGAACAAGACAGCAATTCCAATAAAGCCATAGGCAACATTCCATTTACTAGCAAACCCAATTCCAACAAAGATTCCACACCATAACAATGGTTTATACGTTTTCTTTAAATCAGTATCGTAAAAACTCGTCCGATAATAACGATACATGAAATAGTAAATCAGTATTGTAAATATAACGGCATAAGTATCAATGGTAGCAATTCTAGATTGAGTAAAATGCATAAAATCAAAGGCAAAGAGAAAAGTGCCAATAAAACAAATAATTGGTTTTTTAAATATTTGTTTTAAAAATTCATATAAGATTGGTAACATGAGAATACCAAAGACAACACCTGCTACTCTCCATCCAAATGGATTCATACCAAATATAGCAATCCCAATTGATATTATTTCTTTTCCTAAGACTGGGTGTGTATTCTCATAAATTGGATACCCTTTTAATTGTTCATAAGCAGTTCTCGCATGATATATCTCATCAAAATAAGTGGAATCATAATAAGATGGATTCAATGATATTTTATCTTGTTCATCAATTAATTCTTTCCCTGTATAGGAATAACTTGTTCCATCGACGTATTTTACTTGTGCCAGTTTTTGTTTACCAGCTATTTTAAATCCAATTTCATTCATTACCACTGCGGTATGATAGCCTCGTATTCGTATATAGCGATTTCCAATAATAGAAACAGGTATTTCTGTCCAACTATACATTGATATATCATTAATTAAAGAGACTGGTTTCCAATTGATTTGATCAGCAGATGCTTCTATTTCAAAGTTAACATCTTTTAAATCAGCTACATTTCCATAAGGATCATTTCCAACTCCTACTAAATAATAAATAGCGTCTATTTCTGCATCACCAATATCTAATATAACAGAATCACCACTCATATCTGGCTTCCAATACGTATTAGCCATCTTCGTCGTTCCTAAATGAGAAAATGCGAAAATAGCAAAAATAATCACAATAATACTTAGACAAACCCAATCTACTTTTGTAAATTTTTCTCTTTTTTTGGTTTTCTCATAAGTAAATTTCTCAACTGTTTTCTTCTTTTTACGTCTCATACTGACACCTACTTTTACTATGTTTCATTATATCAATTTTCAAAAAAAACGGCAACTATGATTGTACCGTTCCTTTTAAGTGTTTGATTACTTTCTTTTCAATACGAGAAATATATGATTGACTAATATTTAACATAGTAGCTACTTCTTTTTGAGTCTTTTCTTTTTGTCCAAATAACCCATATCTTAATATCATAATTTCTTTATCTCTACCCTTTAATTTAGCAATTTCTTGATATAACAATTTCTTCTCTGTTTCTTCTTCTAATCCTTTCGTAACAATGTCCGCATCTGTTCCTAAAACATCTTCTAAATGTAACTCATTTCCTTCTCCATCATAACTTAAACTGTCTTCAAAACTAATTTCTGTCCTTCTCTTTTTATTTTTTCTTAAATACATTAAAATTTCATTATCAATACATCTAGAAGCATAGGTTGCTAATTTAATATTCTTATCTAGTTTATAAGTATTGACTCCTTTAATTAATCCAATAGTCCCAATACTTACTAAATCTTCTAAATCGATTCCTGTATTTTCATATTTTTTTGATAAGAATACAACCAATCTTAAATTATGTTCAATTAATTTTGCCCGTGCTTTTTCATCTCCTTGCATAGAAAGTTCTACGTATTTTGTTTCTTCTTCCCTAGATAATGGTTCTGGTAATTTATCACTACTTCCAACAAAAAATAAATTATACTCATCCCATAATAATTGTTTTAAAAAATTCCATATTCTCTTTAACATTTAACCCTCCAATACTTTTGTTCCTAATATCATCTCTATTCCATCCATTCTTATTTTATCGTCTAATATTCCTACTAATACTTTCTTACGATCACCTACCCCTTCAATATGAATACTATCTAATAAAAAACAGGAAAGCATACCATCTTTTCCGACTGCATGGTATGGAATATAAATTGGTGACTGTATCTTGTTTTTTAAAACATTGGGACTAATGAGTAATACTGGACGCTTAAAATACGGATCTTGTATCTGATTTCCTGTATCTAAAAAAGCAGTCATTTGATATTTCTTTTTCTTCCATACAAATGATACTTGATAATACGATGCGTAATTTACTTTTAATTGCTTTAATTGTTTTAAGTACAAATAAAGAATCATAGGCGATAAGATGAATAGCAACCATACATTCAAAGAAACACCATTGTGAAAAAATATAAGTCCCTTTTGCTTCATAGCAAATTGTACATTTAGAAAATAAAGCCCTCCACCTAAGACAATACTATTTAAATATAAGTAAACCATATTTTTGATAAAATAGCGTTTATTTTGATAATGAAATGTTACAAGTATCATCACAACACTAACCAATCCTTTTAATAGAAATAAAGAAAAAGAGTTTAAGGGTAAAAACAAAAAGAAAATGGATAGTGCTCCTACCAAAGCGCCTTTGATACAAGAAAAAATTGTACTTCCTCTTTTTAAAAGATAAGAAACACTTAATAAAAGAATAAAATCAAACCCAAAGTTAATAAAAAAAACAAGATCAAGATATACTTTCATAGCATCACCATGAATAAAATATCATGTATCTTGTTGAAATCATGTCGAATTATTTAAACAAAAAAAGATGGGAAGATACGCTTCCCACCCGTCGTAGAAATTAAAACTACTCCACCCTTTTCAGGGTAGAATCCCCGTAGGAATTTCTTCCTACAACTAAAATATATCATGTTTCCAAAAAGAATACAAGCTTTTTTGACAAAATATTCCAAAAAGGATAATTTATTTACTATTTGCAACTATACTTTACTCTATTTGACAGAAAAAAAGGACACATGTCCTTTTAAAATTCTCTTCTTCTTAAAAATGGAGGAATATCGATATCAGGGCTAGATGACGAATCATCATCTGTGTCTAAATCACGATTTAATTCACTACGTGTAAATGCAATATCTTCTCTTTTTGGTTGTTGTTCTGTAGATGTATGTTGTGCATCTTTTACTTTATCATCATCTTCAAATCCTGTTGCAATAACAGTTACAATAATTTCATCGTTTAAGTTTTCATTAATAACAGCACCAAAGATTGTATTAATATCTGTATTAGCACTTTTACGAATCACATCAGCTGCTTCTTCTACTTCAAATAATGTTAAATTAGAGCCACCTGTTACATTGATAATAGCATCTGTTGCTCCATCAATACTTGTCTCTAAAAGCGGACTAGATACTGCTTGTCTAGCAGCTTCTGCAGCACGATCTTCTCCAACACCCATACCAATACCAATTAAAGCATTACCACGATTTTGCATAACTGCTTTGACGTCAGCAAAATCTAGATTAATTAACCCTGCAACCGCAATTAAATCTGAAATTGATTGTACTCCACGTCTTAATACATTATCAACTTCTTTAAATGAATCTAATAATGGTGTTTGTTTATCGATAATTTCTCTTAAACGATCATTTGGTATTACAATTAATGTATCTACATTTTTCTTTAATTCTTCTAACCCAGCTAATGCTTGGCTCATTCTTTTCTTTCCTTCAAATGAAAATGGCTTTGTAACAATACCTACTGTTAATGCTCCTAAATTTTGAGCAATTTCAGCGATAACTGGTGCTGCTCCTGTACCAGTTCCACCACCCATACCACAAGTGATGAAAACCATATCAGCACCTTCTAAAGCAGCTTCAATTTCTGCCTTTGTCTCTAATGCAGCCTCTTTTCCTACTTGAGGGTTTGCTCCTGCTCCAAGTCCATTTGTAAGTTCTGCACCAATTTGAATCTTAACTGGTGACTTTGAATTATTTAAAACTTGTAAATCTGTATTTGCAACAATAAAGTCTACCCCTTGTACTCCTGACTCAATCATACGGTTTACGGCGTTATTTCCACCTCCACCGACACCAATTACCTTTATTTTTGCTAATTGATCCATTTCTAATCCATTTAACATAAACTTTCTTCCTCCTTATTCGCTGAAAAAGAATCCAAATACTTTCCCAAGCATAGAATCATAAGATCCTGCTTCATTTTCTACAGATACTAAAGCTTCCTCCATATCTGAACTAACCATCGTATATTCTTTTCCCTTTAACTTCAATTTACTTACAAAATATGCGATATTTCCTACTGCAGAAGAGTACTTATTATTTCGAATTCCGATTAATTTCACATTTCCTAACTTTGCGATATTACCAAATACTTCTTTTGCAATGTAATTAAAATTTGCCATATTACTCGTTCCACCTGTAATAATTACATAATCAATATTACGACTCGTAAGGGAACGAATCTCTTTCTTGGCAAGCGTTAAAATTTCCTCTAATCGCGACTGAGCAATTTCAGAAATCTCAAACTGATTTACTTTTACCGTTTCCCCATACACATTTGCAACTTCTTTTACTTCATACTGACTTGCATGGTTCTTATGAGCAAAAGCAAACTTTTCCTTTAATTTTCTAGCATCATCACTTTTTAATTTATAAATATAGGCAATATCATTTTCTATATTTTTACCACCTAATTGTAACATTGCGTGTTTCACAATGATTCCTTTGTTGTAAAGTGACACAGAAGTTGTCTCAGAACCAATATTGACAATTGCTCCCACTGTAGCATCCATCTCACGATTTTTAAAAGCATATGCATCTCCAATCGCATTAATTGAAATATCTACTACTTCAATTCCAATACTAGAAAGTAATTGAACAACAGAATAGATATTCTTTTTTGGCGTTGCTACCATCATTGCTCTCGTACCCAATGTCTTTCCTGGTAACCCCTTTGGATCTCTTACATAGTCTTTTTGATTCACTAAAAAATCAATCGGCAAAACCGCAACCATCTCACGATCGCGAAAATCATAACTTCTCATTGCTTCAGAGATAACACGAGAAACATCATTTCCATCAATAATTCCATCGTAAGCTTCATCATCTTCATTGATATTCATAGGAATATCAACACTTCCCTTAACCATAGAACATTCTAAAAAGTAACTCGGAACGCTTACAATCGCTTGTTTTAAAGTAATTCCTAACATGGATTCGACATTAGAAATTGCTTTTTTTAAAGATGTTTTTGCCTTCTCAACATCTGTAATTAACCCTTTTTTTATTCCCTCTGATTTTTCGGAAGATGCAGCAAGTAAGTTCAACTTGTTCTTGTAAAGTTCACAAACAACAACTTTGATTGAATCTGTACCTAAATCAATGCTTGTATAAATGTGCTTCACAAAATCATCTCCTACAATCTAGTATTCATTATACTATAGTTTTTCAAAAAAGAAAAGAAAATCAAGAAAAAAGGAGAAAAAAATTCGCTTTTCCCCTTTGAAAATTATACTTTTTTTACTTTAACCTTCCATCACTTGGAAATATTCTCCACTATCGAGATATAAAATTCCTTTCTTTCCTTCAAACTTAGAAATGATTGTAACATAACTATTTAAATTATTTAATTGATTTGCCGTTAAATAAACATAATTACCATCATTCATTGTAAAAAGGAAACGATTTGGATCTACATCATTTGGATCATATTGCATTTCAGAAATTCTACGAATAATATCAGTATCTAAATCATGCATCTTAGTAATTAACTTCTTGTAAATCTTGTCAGGTGTATAGTTAATTAATACTGGAACATCAAAGGAACGATTCGTCGTTTCACCACTTTCTAATACTGTCTTTTTCTTCGTAGAATCATAAAATAACGGGCGATTTTCCTCAATATGAATAGATACCTCATAAAGCCACTTCTTTTTCACAGTCGCTTTAGTAATTAAATTAGAGCTTTCTAAATCTTTTTCTATCTTATAACTATAATGAGCAAAAGTAGAAGGATAATCTTCCAACTCTGCAAGTTCTAATACTTCTTGATCTGTTAAAAATTCATTTCCTGATATATGTATCGTTTGTATTTTTTGTGGAATTAACATAATGAACATATAAATTATAACAAAAAGAATAACAAGTGCTAGAAAAATACGACCATATAAAATCTTTCGTTTTTTCTTGGCCGGTGTTTGCTTTTTTCTTTGTTTCTTTTTCTTCTTTGCCATAACAAACGCTCCTATTCTTTTTTTATTATATCACGTACCTATACATTTCGTAAATGATAAGACGATGGTTATCGATATGAATATTCCGTTTCCTTTACACTTTTTATCAAAATCATCTAAACAAAAAAAGAACTTCATGAACGATATGTGATAAAATAATAATATTACGATAGGAGTAGATAATATGAGTTATGTTATAATTACGATTGGAAATTTACTATTAACAGCTGCATATGCTTTTTTAACAGTGCCAAATCAAATTATAAATGGTGGTGTAACAAGTACCTCTCTTTTAATTTCTCATTACCTCCATGTTGATATAAGTTATATTAGCACTCCTCTTACCATTATCTTATTAATATTTGGAAGAGTTTTTCTCGGTAAAGAATTTTTTATCAGATCTCTTTACAGTAGTATTTGTTATGTTATTTTCTTTAACTTCTTTCACTGGACAGGAATTACTTTCCCTCTTCCAGCATTTGTATGTGTAGTCATCGCTGGAGTATTAGTTGGATTAGGTCATTATCTTTGTCTAAGTCAAGATTCCTCTACTGTCGGTTATGATGTCATAGCTCTTTATCTACATAAAATTCACCCCAAATGGAATCCAGCAATTATTTTACGCATCATAGGAATGATTATTTTAATCATAGGTGTAGCTACTTTTGGTATTTGGTCTGTTGTATATGGTATTTTATTTACGATTATTCAAACACAAGTCATCTATATTGGCTTACAAATACGCCCCTTAAAGAATGATCTGAAAACAGATATTCATAAAAAAGTTCCAACCCACTAGTTGGAACTTTTTGCTTCGACAATTTCCTGTTCTAATTTTAAATCAATACCATATTCTTTTTTTACTCGTTTTTGAATATCACGAATTAAACCAATGATATCATTTGCTGTCGCATGATTTTTATTAATAATAAAATTAGCATGCTTTTCTGATACCATTGCTCCTCCATACATTTTTCCTTTATAACCTAAGCTTTCAATCAAACGTCCTGCATAATCTCCTTCCGGATTACGAAAAACACTTCCAGCACTTGGATATTCTAATGGTTGTGACTCCACTCTTCTCTTACGACGATCTTCCATAACTGCCAAAATTGCTTCTTTCATTCCTCTTTTTAAAACAATCTTAGTACTTAAACAAATGCATTTAGGATGCTTTTTAAAATAAGAAGTACGATAGTGAAAATCACATTCACGATTTGTAAATATTCTCTTTTCTAAATTTTCATCTAAAAACGTAACTTCTTTTACAATATATCCCATATCGCTTTTATAAGCACCAGCATTCATAAAAAGAGCTCCCCCAACAGTACCAGGAATACCTGCTGCAAACTCTAATCCAGTTAAAGAAGCTTTCGCTGCTTTCATCGCTAATTTAGGAAGTGGATACCCTGCTTCGACCATAATCTCCGTACCATCAATCTCCATTTGATTTAAATTACTTAAACTAATTAATACACCATCGTAAAAGCCATCTTGAAAAATTAAATTAGAACCATTTCCCAATATTTTCCAACGAATATTTTTTTCCTCTAAAAAATGAACTAATTTTATTAAACATTCCTGATTATCGACAATTACCAATGCTCTTCCAATTCCGCCAACACGGTATGTTGTATATTCATTTAAAGGGACATGATAAATAACCCTTCCGACATTTAATTTATCTAACGTTTTTATCTTTTCCATATGTATCTCCATCTACTAACTGATATAATTCTTTTACAATTCTTGTAGCACTATCTGAAACAGCAAGTCTGCTTAACTGTTTCTTCATCGCTTCTAACTGAATTGGATTTTTTAATAATTGATCAATTGTCTTCACTAAAACATCTTCTTTTAAATCTTTTTCTTCTAATAAAATAGCTGCCTTCTCTTGCACTAACCCCATTGCATTCTTCCACTGATGATTGTTTGGAACATATGGACTAGGAATCAAAATACAAGGCACATGTAAGGCCATAATTTCACTTAAAGTTGATGCTCCAGCACGTGATACTAAAAGATCTGTTTTTTTCATAAAAGATGTAAGTGGAACATATGGATAAACATGAATATTTTTAGGAAATGTATGACGCATTACTTCTTCGTAATCTTGTTTTCCAGTTACAAAAGCCACCTCATAATCTTTGTTTTCAAAATAAGACATACTATCCATTAAAAATTGATTCACGTGACTTGCTCCTAAAGATCCCATGACAATGGTAACAAGTTGTTTTTTATCACTTAATCCATATTCTGATTTTTGAATTGGGGTTGCTTTTAAAGCATCCTCACTACAAGGGTTTCCAGTATAAACAGTTTTTTCTTCAGGAAACTCTTTTTTACTAGCAGGAAAAGAAACCATAATTTTATCAACATATTTACTTAAAAAGTGATTACTTGCTCCAGGAACACTATTCTGTTCATGAATCGCTGTTTTAATTTTCAATTTATGGGCTGCTAAAATAACAGGTGCCGTAACATACCCACCTACTCCAATTACTAAATCGGGCTGAAATTTTCTCATAATACGAAGACACTTACGATAACTTTTATAAAAACATGCGAGTGTTTTTACATTCTTATATATTTTTTTACGATATAATCCGTATATTTCCAGTGTTTCAAATGGAATTCCTTTTTCCGGTACAATGTCTTTTTCCATACGATTATGAGTTCCTATATATAATACTTCTAATTTAGAATCTACTTCTTTTAACTTATTAATAATTGCTAAAGCAGGATAAATATGTCCTCCTGTTCCCCCAGCACTCACTATGACTTTCATACCATCACATCCTACTATATTATATCAAATTATATGAAACTTTCAAACAAGATATCACGGAATATGATAATAACGAGTTTTAGGTGTAAGAGTGATATGTTTCGCATTTGCCAATTCTTGCACACTTAATAAAAGATAACCGCGCATATATAATTCATCGGCCATACGAATTGCAGCATCCACACTTGCATAATAAATATCATGAAATAACACAATCGCTCCATCTTCTATTTTATCAATGGAATTTTGATAAGTCGTATTCGCATCACGATATTTCCAATCCCATGTATCGACATTCCAAAGAACAATGGGAGTATCTATATAAGAAAGTGTTACATCATTATAATTCCCATATGGAGGACGAATACTTGTCGGATTTTTACCAATCGTATTATAAATAACTTGCTTTGTTTGATTGATTTCATAACTTTGTTCTTCATTTGAAATTCTCTTTAAATTGCGATGCTGATAAGTATGACTGCCAATTTCAAATCCATTTTGATCTACCATTTTTACAACTTCAGGATACTTCTCAGCATTTTTCCCTAACATGAAAAAACTAGCATTCATCCCTCTTTTACCAAACTCTGTAATTAAAGTAGGAGTCGTATTCGGATTCGGTCCATCATCAAAAGTAAACGCCACCGCTTTACGATCTTTTATATAATTTTGAAACCATGAATCGGTCTTTTTTTCAATTCCCAATGTTTTCCAATTAATTTTATCTTTTAAAATATAAAAAGGAATTCCCACTTCATAATTTTTATTTTCTTTCTCTATCTCAAAATATAAATGATAATCATTTTTACTATTTTGAATATACCAATTCTCGTCAGCAATCGCTCTTTTTGCTTCTTCCTGAATTTGATAATCATTTGGAAGCGGTGGTGTCATCGTACGAATCATACGATTCCATTCCAAATTTAAAAAAGTAATTACCTCTTCCTCCATCTCACGATTCCAATTATGGAAAACTTGTTTTAAGGTGATTGCCTGATGATTTTTTTGGTGATATACCCATGTTTCTTTTTGTTCTTTTTTAGTTTCTTTTTTGGTCCAAATAACTTGTGTCAAATCACCTGTTGCTTTTATTTCATAGTCCAAACTTTTAATTTTCTCGTTTTTTAAAATACGTTTTTGAAACTTTTTTGTTTCATCATTTAGCTTTTTATCTTGAAATACAGGAACATGAATTGTCCTATTTTCCTGTTTTATTTCTCGGTAATAATGTCCATTCTGATCTTTTAATAATTTTCCTTTACTTCCTAAAGCTGTTGTGACAAGCATAAGAAAAATAACGATAAGAACACCAATCATTGCCCATTTTATATATTTCTGCTGTTTTTGACACCATATGTTCCATTTTTCTTTCATCTTATCACCTACATCTAAATTCATCATTATTATACCCTATTTTTCAGAAAAGAAAAGACTGTTTTCTGATTTACATAAAAAAGAGAATATTAAATATTCTCCTCTCGTATTGATTCTAAAATATTAGCAGTTCTCATTTTTTTTGTCGCATAGAACGTTGTAATTAAGACAATAGCATATGAGAATAACAGAGCAATCAATACAGCATCCCACGGAATTAATACCGATTCAATATACATCGAAAAATTAAATGCATAATGAATGAGTGCAATTAAAAGTAAAGATACAGGGAGTGCAACTAAATATGCTTTTGCAACGAAGAAGAAACTCTCTAAAAACAATATCTTATGAAAGCCTTTGGGACTTAATCCTACACTTCTTAACATTGCGAATTCTCTTTTACGAAGTGCTAATGAAGTTACAATTGTATTAAATACACTTGTAATACCAATAAATGTCACTAAAGCAATAAATCCATATAATAATATTTTGATTGCTAAAATAATACGATTTGTTCTAGCAACGCTTTCTTCGACATTCTCATAATAGACATCACCAACAATGCCTTCATCTCCGATGTTTTTTATTTCTTTCTCTATATTTTTAAAATTTGTTCCATTCATATAAAGAAAATCATTTGTACCAATTAAATAATCTTTTTCTAACGCTGTTGTGACAAATTGACGATACATAGATTCTGGTACAACAATAACAAATGAACCAGGATCAGAAATGACATTTTTCAAGCCATATGGAACTGTTTCAATCATAGTAATATGTTCGATTGCTTCGTAGCATTGTTCCACATGATAATTATCATTTCCATCATATTTCTCACAATAAGGGATTATGCTGGAAATGGAATCTGGTTTAAATATACGATTATAATATGTTTTTCTTGTTTTACCATTAACACTTGAAAAATTAATTTGATTGATTAAGAAAGTAGTACCCTCTTCTTGTTTATATTCCTCTAGTAATTTTTCATAATCTTTTTGATCAATCGTAGCAATTATAACTCCCATATCAGTTGTTTTACTATCATAATCTATATTATCACTCATTTGTTTTTGGTATTCTTCATAAAAAGTAGAAGAATCTATTTTAGTTGTCGCATAAGTCCAATGAATTTCTTTAGCCTGTTCTGGACCTTTTACTTTTTTTAATCGTTCCATAACGGGCTTTATATCATCATAAGTTGGAGCAGTCACAGATACCATCGCATCGTATTCTGCATTCTGAAAGGCAGTATCTGTTCCATATAACCCATATCTCAATAACCCAGAAAATGTAACAAATAAAACAATACTAATAAATAAAGATACAACAGTCACACGATATTTCTTACGGTTTCTCTTAATATTTTTTAGAGC
>ULRO01065549.1_pt1 | contig 15262 bp, 18 predicted proteins | sample 1955421 | NCBI WGS metagenome assembly ULRO01 (sample SAMEA4835682, study PRJEB28245) | human gut metagenome | biome: gut microbiome; material: fecal sample | place: Denmark | collected 2008 | reverse complement strand
TAGCTATGAAAAAAAATAGAAAATAATAATTTTATTAATTTTAATAAGCCAAAGAAATAATAAAAATGTTTTGGCAGGAAAATTTAAAAAATAGATCTGATATAGAAAAAGAAATACAAAATAACGGGTTTGTATTTCTTTTTTTGTTTCGTTATATTGAATGTGAAAGGAGAGAGTAATATGTTAAATCAAGCAGTAATTGTCGGTAGATTGGTTCGTGAACCAGAATTGAGAAAAACAGAAAGTGGAAAGAAAGTAACAAATATTACGGTTGCTGTTCCACGTAGTTATAAGAATGCAAATGGAGAGTACGATGCAGATTTTATTCATTGTACACTTTGGGAAGGAGTAGCTGAAAAGACTATTACATATGTAAAAAAAGGAGATTTGTTAGGCATTCGAGGCCATATTCAGTCACGAACGATTCAACTAGATGAAGATTATAAACGTAATGTAGTTGAAATTGTCGCTGATAAAGTTACATTTTTATCGAGTAAAAGAAGCCAAGAAGAAAAAGAATAATTTCTTCTTTTTTTGTGAACATACAACGGTTATCAAGAAGTTAATTTTATTTCTTTTCAAAAACATAACTTTTATAATGATTAACGAGAAGGTAACGGTGATCGAAAGGAAGTAGTAGTATGTTTATAGGTGAAAGGCTCAAAGAATCAAGAATGAAAAAAGGAATTACCCAGGAAGAATTAGGAAAGTTAATAGGGGTAACGAAAGTTTCCATTTGTGGTTACGAATTAGGGACAAGAACACCGACGATTGACAACTTTATTTTATTAGCAGATGTCTTAGATGTCGATCCCAATTATTTATTGGGTAGAGATAACTTTACAATACGTGAGATACCAACACCGTATACGAGGAGAATTACCATGTTAGATGCAACTATTTTAGATAATATAAAGAGACATAAAAGACTTTATAATTATCTTGTAAAAGATCCTGTTCGCGCTACCAATCAAATGGAAATTTTATTAAAAAGAGAATTGAAATAGACCTAGTTAAAATAACTAGGTTTTTTTAATTGTAATTTTTCACTTGTTTCATCTAAAAATAAATGATCTGGTGTTGTTTGAAAAATATGAGCTATTTTTACTGCCATATCATAATTTAATCTTCTTTTGTCATTTTCTAATTGCCAATAAAACGGTTTGCTAATTCCTAATAGAGAAGCCATTTGTTGATAACTAAGTTGATGTTTTAAACGTACTAATTTTAATTTTTCCATCTTTATCACCCATAACAACATTATATATTAACTAACCGTTAATTTCAAGCTATTGTTATCCAAAAATTAATTTTAATCACAAATGTAGTTGCTTTGTTATAATGTTATTAACATATAGATAACGGGGGTAAAAGTCATGTTTTTAGGCTACAGATTAAGAGAATTACGAGAAAAAAAAGGGTTATCACAAGAAAAATTAGGACAATTAACAGGAGTAACAAAAGTATCTGTTTGTGGATATGAATTAGGAAAAAAAACACCTTCAGTGAATCAATTAGATCGAATTGCTAGTGCTTTAGATGTTACAACAGATTATTTACTAGGTAGAGATACAATGCAAACATATATTGGAGAAGACGGAGAAGCATACCATGTTTCTTTCTCTAAAGACGAAATGCGAACTTTATTAGAAATGCGCAGACGTAAAGATTTATATTATCGTTTATTAAAAGATCCTAGAAGAACATTAGATTTAATTGAAATCAAATTAAATAAATAGTACAATCTATGAAAAGATTGTACTTTTTTCACCATTTTATTATATAATAGAGATGGTGATACATATGAACATGATTGCAATCATTGAAAAAAAGAAAAATGGACAAGTCCTTTCCAAAGAAGAAATTGCGTATGCGGTAATGGAGTATGTTAATGGGAATATTCCCGATTATCAAATGAGTGCTTTATTAATGGCAATTGTGATTCAAGGAATGGAAGAACACGAAATTGTCGATTTAACAGATGTTATGATTCACAGTGGCGATATTTTAGATTTAAGTGCCATTCAAGGAATGAAAGTCGATAAACATTCAACGGGTGGCATTGGTGATAAAACAACATTAGCAGTATTACCACTTGTTGCAAGTTGTGGCGTTAAATGTGCTAAAATGAGCGGTCGTGGATTAGGAATTACAGGAGGAACAATCGATAAATTAGAATCGATTCCTGGATTTCAAACGAAACTTACATTTTCTGATTTTATGCAAGAGGTAAATCAAATTGGTATGGCTTTAACAAGTCAGACAGGAAATTTATGCCCCGCTGATAAAAAAATATATGCCCTTCGTGATGTTACGGGGACAACAGAGAGTATTCCACTCATCGCTTCTAGTATTATGAGTAAAAAAATCGCATCGGGAGCTGATAAAATCGTCATCGATGTGAAAGTTGGTAATGGAGCTCTCATGAAAACATTAGAAGATGCTAGAAAATTAGCTCATACAATGATTCATATTGGGAAAAACTATCAAAAGGATACCATATGTATTTTATCGAATATGGAACAACCATTGGGCTTTGCCATTGGAAATCGACTAGAAGTAGAAGAAGCAATCTCTTTTCTAAAAGGAGAATCATCTGCTTCTGATTTTCAAGAACTAGTACTCGCTTTAGCAACCTATATGGTTCATTTAGGACTTAATATTAGTATTCCTGAAGCAGAACAAAAAGTACGAGAAAATTTACAAAATGGCCAAGGCTATCAAAAGTTCTTAGAATTTATAACAGCCCAACATGGTACATTACCTCAAACAGAACATTTACCAGAAAGAAAAATATATGCAACTACCTCAGGCTACATTCAACAAGTTCACGCTGACCAATTAGGAAGCATTGTAAAAGAGTTGGGTGGAGGTAGAGAAAGAGTAGAGGATCAAATTGATTATGAAGTGGGAATTGTTTTAAATAAGAAAATAGGAGATTTTGTACGTGAGGGAGAATTATTGATGACAGTGTATGAAAATCAAAAGAAATTAGAAGAACAAACATATTTAAATTGCTTTGAAATTTCATCCCAAGAAGTATCACCAAAGCCAATTATTTACGAAATGATTATATAAGTAATATGACGATCGAATTATTACAAGAACAAGATAAACAGGCTGTTTGTTCACTTTTACAACGATGTTTTCCCAATACCAAAGTACAAGATGATTTTGATTTTCAAAAAATTGATTCTACGCATAATATAGTGATAGTCGCTAAAATCGAAAACCGTGTGATCGGACATATATGGATTCAAAAACAATATGATTTTTATAAACAAGTATTTTATTTCTATCTCATGTATATCTGTGTCGAGGAAAGATATCGCCATCAAGGAGTAGCGAGTGCTATGTTAAAATGGGTCGAAGTATTAAAAGAAAGGCAAAATATAGCTTATATTACTTTTACCAGTGGCAATAAAAGAGTTGCTGCACAAACTCTCTATCGTAAACTCGGTTATGAGAAAAAAGATAGTTCTGTATTTATAAAGTTGTAAATAAATGTAAAAAAAACACAAATTACTTGAAAGAATAGTAATTAGTTGCTAAAATCAAGTTAGGAGGGGTAATATGATATATCCGTCAATCGATAAATTGTTAAATCAAGTTGGTTCAAAATATTTACTTGTAAATATTGTTGCAAAAAGAGCCAAAGAGATGGATGAAACAAGTTTTTATCAAATGAAAGAAAATGAATATGTATCAAAGAAAAATATTGGTAGAGCCCTTGAAGAAGTTGCCAAAAACTTAATTCATATTGATGGATTCGAGACACCAATTGACGATGATACAAAGACAGAAAAATAGTACATGTTATGTACTTTTTTTGTTGTTTTACAAACGTTTGTTTGCTATAATGAAATAGAGGTGATAACATGAAAATAGAACGTATTAAAAAAGTAGGTGCTAGTAAATATCAATTAATTTTACAAAATAAAGATGTTATCACAACCTATGAAGACGTGATTATTAAATATAACTTGTTATATCGAAAAGAAATCGATAATCAATTATTAGAAGCATTGTTAGAAGAAACAAGAAGTTCAGATATCTATTATAAAAGTGTTAAGAAGATTACAACAAAATTAATGAGTGTACATGATTATAAAAAGTGGTTAGAGAAATATAAAATGAAAAAAGACGAGGAAGAACAATTAATCACTCGCTTAAAAAGTGTTGGTCTATTGAACGATTGTATATATGCAAGTGCTTATGTAAGAGATAAAGTTCATCTTTCTAAATATGGAAAGGAGAAAATAGAACAAGGCTTAAAAGAACATGGAATTTGTTTAGAGGATAGAAAAAAAGCGTTACAAGAAATCAATGAGACTGAGATGTACGAAAAATTAGAAAGAGCAATCTTAAAAAGGATCTGTCAAAATCATCGCCATTCGAATCAACAATTAAAACAAAAAATTATATCAGAGTTTGTTTCTCTTGGATATTTAAAAGAAGATATTTTAGAGGTACTTTCTCATATAGAATGGAAAGAAGAAAGTGAATTATTGGAAAAAGAATTCGAGAAAACATTGGCACGTGGCAGGCGGAAATATCAGGGAAATGAATTATTAAGGTATGTAAAAAATAAACTATATCAAAAAGGCTTTTCACTAGAACAAATACAAGCTTATTGTGATAAAAAAAATAACGACTATTAATGTCGTTATTTTAATTTTTCATAAATTTCTTCAATTGGTTTCAATTCTTGTTTTTCTTTGTAATATGGTTTTAGATGTAAATGAAAATGTTTTACTTCTTGAACATCACCATTATTTTGAATTAATGTTAAACCATCGATATTTAAGCGTTCTTCTAATCTTTTTTTCAATTCTTTTGTAACGTGGTAAATGTGAGTAATAGTTTTCTCATCAATGGTAGATAAATCCAATGTATGTTGTTTTGGAATGATTAATACATGGCCATTACAATCTGGATTTACATCTAAAAAACATTTTACAATTTCATCTTCATAAATGGTATAAGAAGGAACTTCTCCTTGTACAATTTTACAAAAAATACAATCCATATGAAACACCTCCATTCTTATTATAACAGTTTTTCATTTTCTTTTTCCAAAGAAACTTCTTTTTTGCGAAGTGTACCTAAACGTCCATTTTCGATTGGATCAATATCATTCATATCGTGAGCTTCTAAAATCTGTTGGTAGGCTTGTTGTTGATTTTGTGTAATATGGTCTGTTGTTGTGTTCATAAAGTAAGCGTTCATATCGTAAGGATTGATCCATGTTTGGATGACAATATCCCCTTGGTTTTGAAAATATTTTCCTAGTTTTGTAGTAACGAGAACACCTGCTTTTGGATTTTTAGAAAAATCCATATCTAAGAGATAAGACATATTTTTATGTTTATCCGGTTCTTGTTTTATTAAATATTTTAAATAATTTAAATATCCTAAGTAATGGTGTTGATCAATCGGAAGTGTTTGGTGAAATACATTTCCGGAAGTATCAATTATATAAACATTTGGACAATGTTCAAAAAATAAATGAGATAGTTCTTCATCTGTCATTTCTTGATATGGTTCTTTTTGTTTTGCGAGTCTGATTAGTTCAGTTAATTTTTGTTGTTCTTCTTGATTCATAAATGCCCTCCGTTTTTATTATAACACGAGTCTAGAAAAAAAAGAACCGTAGTTCTTAGTTGTGAATATCTGCGAATATCCTTTGTTATCATGTGAAAATAAAAAGAAATTATACGGAAACATGGTCAAATTCATATATTTTTGTTAAAATAAGAGTGGAGTTGGTGGCCATGAGACAAAAAATAAAGAGAAGCGGTGCGAGTATCATGAAAGAACTGAATGTTTGTGAATAAAATAGAAGTAGTAAATGATGTTATTACAAAAAAGAAGTTAGATGGTGCACTGAAACTAGTTGTCGATGAGGGGACAGAATTTATGGCTGTGAATCAATTGAAAATGACAGTCTTAAAAAGTACAACGTTAAAAATCATTTATCAGGGAACAAAGCCTAGTAAATTGAATATTGTAATTGATGTAGAACCGAATCAGACTTTACGTTTGGAGGAAATTCATATCCACGATAAAATCAAAGTTCAATATCAGTATCGTATTAGTGAAAATGCAAAAGTAAGAGTGAATCGTATGGCAAAATGTCATCAAGTAAGAAAGTGGGATATTGCGTATTTAAATGGTCAAAAAGCGCAGTTTTCTCTTTGTGAAAGTGCGATTGCATATCAGGAACAACAAAATCATGTATTGGTTTATCACAATGCCAGTGATACAAACAGTCTCTTTTGCTTTCGTGGCCTGACTTTAGAACAGGGTAAAATTCAACTTTCTATGGCAGGCATCGTAGAAGAGCAAATGAAGCAATGTAACTTGAAACAAGATGGAGAAATCACGTCAGTAAATAATCAAGAATCAGATATTCAAACGAATTATGTAACAGAAGAAGAAAAAACAGTAAAAGTAAACTCTCATACGGCACTAAACAAAGCAAAGTTACAAAAAAATGAAATAAGACAATTCTTAACGGATAACATCAAATTTACAAAAGAATATCAACAGATGATTGAAAAAGAGATAGAAGAATTGGAGGTGTCATATGAATCGTGAGGATTTCCCAATATTACAAAGTGATTTGATTTACTTTGATAATGGAGCAACGACTTTAAAACCAAGTTGTGTGATTGATGCAATCGTAGATTATTATAAAAACTATACAGCTAATACTCATCGTGGAGATTATAAGAATAGTTTATTAGTAGATGAGAATATCGATCGTACGAGAAAAGCAGTGCAACGTTTTATTCATGCAAAGTCAGAACGTGAAATTATTTTTACCGAAAATGCAACGGATTCTTTAAATCAAATTATTTTTGGTTTTTTCAAATATAAATTAAAGAAGGGAGATCATGTTGTTTTAACAAAATCAGAACATGCTTCTAATGTATTACCTTGGTTTGAATTAGAAGAAGAGATTGGAATTAAGATTGATTATATTCCTTTAGATGAACATTTACATGTGACATTAGATCGTTTAAAAGAAGTGATAACTAAAGATACGAAAGTAATTAGTATTGCGGAAGTAACGAATGTGATTGGCGATGTAAGGCCTATGAAGGAAATCATTCAATATGCTCATGAACATGGTATTTATGTATTAGTTGATGGAGCACAAAGTGCGCCTCATAAGAAAACAGATGTTCAAGAGTTAGATGCTGATTTCTTTGTATTCTCATTACATAAGATGTGTGGACCAACAGGAGTAGGTATTCTATACGGGAAATTAGAATTATTAAATGAAATGAAACCTTTAAAATATGGTGGAGGTATGAATGTTTCATTTACGAGTGATGGATCTAAAGTATATCAGAGTGTTCCGACCTTATTTGAAGCAGGTACAATTCAGATTGCAGGAATTATCGCATCTCGTTTTGCAATTGAATATTTAGAGAAGATTGGTATGGATCAGATTCATGATTATGAAATGAAGTTAAAGGAATATGCTTTAAAACGCCTACAAGAAGTACCTGGTATTCAAATTTATAATCCTGATACAGATAGTGCGATTATTTCATTTAATATCGATGGTATTTTTGCCCAAGATTTAGCAGTCTATCTTGATCACTATCATATTTGTGTGAGAGCAGGTAGTCATTGTGCGAAAATATTAATTGATGAAATTGGAATTAAAAATACTTGTCGCATGAGTCTATATTTTTATAATACGAAAGAAGAAATTGATAGAATGGTAGAAGTATTAAAGAATCCAAATATATTAGAAGAAAGTCTCGATTTTATAAGTGTCAACTAAGACACTTTTTTTCTTTCGAGATAGTGAAATTTATGGTACAATGAAAGTATCATAAGAGGGTGTTAAGATGAGAGAGTATGCTCCTAAAATAGGAATATTTCTTCTATTTGTAATTGTTTTCATTGTTTTTCCTATGTATTGGTTTTCAAAGGGAGAAAAATATGATTATACATTTCAAAAAGATGAAATGAGTGTAAATTTGTTAGACAGTGGAATGTTAGAAGTAAATGAAAATATTGTCGTACAACCACATACGATGATTTCTTCTATTGAAAAAGATTTCTTTCCTATTAGTCTAGAAGAAAATCGAAGATATAATTGTTATGATTGTCTTCGTGATGTAAAAGTATATGTTGATGGAGTAGAAAGTTCTGTTGAAACACTTGGCAATTCTCGTGAAGATAAAAACGCACGAACAATTTTATTTGATCCAACCACGAGAAAATTTACGATGAAATTATCTTATACGATCGATAGTAGAGCCGTAAAACGTTATACGACTTTAGCTGCTTTTGGATTAAATATCCAACCACGACACACAAATATTCAGCAATTAAAAATCCAGGTCAAAATACCACAGTCTGGAACGGATAAATACTATATAAAAGATAATACAACAGGTAATTCGATTGCTCTTAAGAAATTGGATGATAGAACTTATCAAATGGAACAGAGTAATTTGAAAAGTAGTACCCAGACTAATTTTATAGTTGCAACTGATACAAAAGTATTAGATAATACAAATATTTTAAAAGAAAAAGCTGATAATGATATATTAAGTTTTAATTATGATCAAAAAACAAGAGATAAGATTGAATTTGAAAGTAAAAATAAAAACAATTTACCACTTGTTTATTTCATTATCTTTAGTACTATGATTTATATCTTTTTGAAAATAGTTCGTCATAAACGTAACTATGTGAAGAAGATGAAAGAAAGTTTAATTGTTCCATATAGCCAAGCAGATATTAAAATATTACCACCATTAGCTTCTAAAATGATTAGTGGTAAAAGTAAAGATTTTGCACTTTCTTTAATCTTAACATTACAGGAAAGAGGAAATATAGGACTACGTTCTGATGGAACAATTATCTATTTAAATGATCAACATTTAAGTGGTTATGAATATCAGTTCTTAAAAGTATTATTTCAAAAAGAACAAATTCAAAGTGGAGATGCGATGACGATTCCGGAATTATCTCGTAAAGTACATCAAAATTTAGATACAGAAACATGTTTTAAACAAGATTTTGGAATTGTTCGTGATTTAGCAACCGATGCACTTTATAAAAATCGTATTTATGATAAAAGTTTAGGTAATTTTATGAATGCCTTTGAAAAGTATGCATTTGTAAATATGATTGCAGCAATTTTCTTAATGGTTGGATACTTAGTAGGATGGATACAACCAGAAAAAGAAAGTATTACGGGAATTGTTATGGTAATATTCGCAATTTCGATGATCTTCTTACTGATTCCATTTGATTTGCATACTATTTGGAAATATATTGATCGTCGTTTAAAGAAAGGGTTGCGTTTTGCTTATCTCATATTACAAGTGATTTTACTTGTTCCCGTGATTGGGTATGTAATGACTACAAAAGAATGTTATTTATTGCTTGTTATTATATTCGCATTTATTCATTTCTTATTGTTTAAGTTTTACGATGAAGAATTATTAACGAAATATGGAAGAATGGAATATTTAAGATTGTCGGGATTAAGACATTTCTGTAGACATTATTATGATTATGAAGCACAGTCATTTGAAAGTCATCCATACTTTAAATATTATTTAAAATATGTTGTTGCTTTTGGTGATTTAGATACAGTTTTACCGGATCAAAATGGAGTTTTAAAGCTCTTAGAAAAACAATTAGAAGAATTGTTTTAAAGAAAAGCCAACTGGCTTTTTTTGGTGTAAAGTAACTTGTTTCGAGAGGAAATTGTATGCTATAATGAAGAGGATAAAGGAAGTGTAAGAATGGCAAAACGTAAGAAAAGAAAAGACGATAAGAAAAAGACAACTGGTTACCATGTCGAGTTAATTGGAATATTACTCATTTTAATTGCCATTTTAGGAGCAGGTAGTAAAGGGGGCTTTGGTCCTGTTGGAAGATTGATTGGAGCATTTGCTGCTTTCTTAGTAGGTGCTTGGTATAATCTTTTATTAGTGGCAGTATTTGTAGTTGGTGTATATATGATGGTGAAAAGAGAAAGACCGAATTATTTTACATCTAAACTTGTGGGATTATATGTATTCTGTATTGGTATTTTAGTATTTTCACATTTGAGTTATATTACCAAAAATGACTTACAAGGGTTTGATATTTTAAAAGAAACAGTATTAAACTTTATGGCTTCTACGAAGAGTATGATGAATATTCAAGGAGGAGGATTAATAGGAGCACTTGTTTCTATTTTATTTGTAACACTTTTTGATATTGCGGGAACGAAGATTGTCGCATGGGCTTTAATTATATGTGGCATTGTGTTATTTACAGGTGTTAGTATTGCTGATATGATTAAGGCTGTAAAAACAAAATTAGAAGAGACAAATGAAGCACGATTAGAACGTAAAAAAGAACGTGCGATAGAACGTGAAAAAGAAAGAAAAGAAGCTTTAGAAAAACAGGAAGAAGAGCCAGAGCCATCTGTTACAGTGGCAGATGAGTCTAATCTTCGTATTGATGAAGAAACAGGCGAAATATTGGGAGAAAATTTACACCCTTTAAATGGGGATCAACCAATTGTACAAGAAGTAAAAGAAGAGCCAAAACAAAAACCATATGTATTTCCACCACTTAGTTTACTAGCAAAACCTAAACCAGTGAACCAAAAGGGAAATGAAGTGGCAGTAGAGGATAATAAGAAGATATTAAATCAAGTATTAACGGATTTTGGAATCGAGGGACATATTGTGAATGCCAATATTGGGCCGACTGTAACACAGTATGAATTAGATGTAAAAGCAGGTACTAAGGTCAGTAAGATACTTGGAATCCATCGTGAACTTGCTTTAGCACTTGCAGTAAAAGATGTAAAAATAGAAGCACCAATTCCAGGAAAACGTACAATTGGTATTGAAGTACCAAATAAAGTAACAACGATGGTAACCGTAAGAGAAATTTTAGAGAAAGTACCACCGAAGTTAAAAGATAGTAAGTTGCTTGTAACACTTGGTAAAAATGTTATGGGAGCTCCTGTCTTTTGTGAAATTAATAAAACACCACACTTATTAGTAGCAGGAGCAACTGGTAGTGGTAAATCTGTTTGTATCAATAGTATTTTAATTTCGATTTTAATGCGTACGAAACCAGATGAAGTAAAATTAGTGTTAGTGGATCCAAAAAAAGTAGAACTTTCTATGTATAATGGAGTACCACATTTACTTGCTCCAGTTGTAACTGATCCAAAGAAAGCAAATATTGCACTTAAGAAAATTGTTGTGGAAATGGAACGTCGTTATGAAGTGTTTAGTGAAAGTGGAACGAAAAATATTACAAGTTATAATAATTACATTGATAAATATAACGAAGGTAGACCAAAAGAAGAACAAAAAAATAAATTACCATTTATCGTAGTTATTATCGATGAGTTAGCGGATTTAATGTTAGTTGCAGCCAAAGAAGTAGAAGATTCGATTATGCGTATTACACAAATGGCACGTGCTGCAGGAATCCATTTAATTGTCGCGACACAAAGACCATCTACGGATGTTATTACGGGCGTTGTAAAGGCGAATATTCCATCCCGTATTAGTTTCGCAGTATCTAGTCAAATTGATTCTCGTACTATTCTAGATCAAGGAGGAGCAGAGAAACTACTTGGAAAAGGAGATATGTTGTTCTTACCACAGGGAGAATCTAGTCCAATTCGTGTTCAAGGAACATTTATCGATGAAGATGAAATTAAACGTGTTGTCGATCATGTTATTAAACAACAGATTGCGAAATACGATAATAGTTTAACCATGGATGATGAAGAATTACATGCGACAACGATGGTAGAAGAAAAAGATGACTATGATGAACCACTTTATAATGACATTGTAGACTTTGTGATTCAAGGTGGGAAAGCAAGCGCATCACTTCTACAAAGAAGATTCCGTCTAGGATATAACCGTGCTGCAAGAGCTATGGATTTACTAGAAGAAAGAGGAATTGTAGGACCTCCAAATGGATCGAAACCTAGAGAAGTACTTGTAAAAAAAGATGCAAACGAAGAAGAATAGACTTGATTTTTCTTCTTTTTTTGTTTATTGTATTCATGAATAGACATGTTTCTATCAGAAAGCAAATACAGATTGTTTCATATCGAAGATGTGTTAGGAGGTGGATAGATATGAATCAAGAATATGAATACAGTTTTCAAGTAAAAGATGTGAATGAATTTATTCAATACTGTATTGATCATAATTATGAGAAAGTAGAATCATACCATCAGATAAGAACACTATTTAAAAATGGTGGTAAAATTATGGCAAGAATTACGAAAAATATATATGACAATCAAACAGTTGAACTATTAAACTTTAAAGATGACAATTTAAATGATGAGACATTAACAGTATGTCGAGAAACAGATGAATTAATGATTACTGATGATAATCGTAACTTTGTCACTTCATTAATTGATATATTAGATTTAAATACAAAAAAAGTATTAGAACGTAATCGTGTTGTTTATCAAAAGGATCATGTAAAATTTGAAATAGATGATTATATCTCTCCAGCTATGAAAGTAGTAGCAATCGAAGGAGAAAAAGAAAAAGTAGATTCCGTCTACCAAGAATTACAAGATATTATTGAAGCAAATAAAATAATCTAAATCATTCCAATGTATTTTGATAAAAAATAGTCATATGTTAGATATTCATACGATAAATATAAAAAAAACGATGTTTTTCTATGAATTCTATGTTATACTATTGTTAGTGATGCAAATCACAAAAAAAGGAATGCTAAGTAAGGCATCCTGTTCTGGATTACCTAACTACGGTTAGGTTTTTTTAAAAGATAAAATAAATATAGTGGAAGAGGTGTTGAGATAATGCCTGATATGCAAAGTGAAAAAGAAAATAATCGTTTTCAAGTTACAGATATTAGAGAACGTGAATGGAAAAAATTAGATGTTCCTGCAGCAAAATTATTACAATTGTTAATTGATGCAGAAAATTTATTTCTAGATTTAGATGATTATCAAATGAGTCACAATCAGTGTTATCCTGATATTGAAGATATGATGTTACAAATAGGAATTCTTAGAGAGAATTATACAAACTTTGTTGATTTTCATACTGAAGTATTGAATATAAAACAAGACGAAGATGCTTTCCTGACGACCCCTGAAAATGATACACAAAATGAATAATATTTCCTTTTGTGATACTTTATGTTATACTATTGTTAGTGATGAAAATCACAAAAAAAGGAATGCTAAGCAAGGCATCCCGTTATTATAGGGACACCTAACTACGGTTAGGTTTTTTTGTAATTATTTTTATAATCTGATATAAGATAATAGTTCGAAGGAGTTTCAAAATCGATGATGTAAAATCATGATCTTTCATAAATCACCTCCCGTCTATTTAACAAAAATCGGGATACCTAACCATTTCACATTCCTATTAATCACTTACGATAAAAATAGAGTGTGTTCCTGCATGATGAGGAAATGATTTCTCTTTTTTTTGAATTTACTTTATCTATTATGCAAGGTATTACTTGCTTTTTTTTTGATTTTCCTGTATCTTGAAATAGGAGAAAGTAAGGAAAATGTGTTATAATAGAAAGTATTAGGGTGATATTATGGCAAAATATGATGAACATTCAATTAAAGTTTTAGAAGGATTAGAAGCAGTAAGAAAACGTCCTGGTATGTATATTGGTTCTACTGATAAAAGAGGATTACATCATTTGGTATGGGAAATCGTTGATAATGGAATTGATGAAGTCATTAATGGATATGGAAATAGAATTTCTATTATCATGCATAAAGATCACTCCATTGAAGTAAGCGATAGTGGACGTGGTGTACCAGTAGGAATGCATGAAACAGGAAAATCAACACCAGAAGTAATTTATACGGTATTACATGCTGGTGGTAAATTTGAAGAGGGTGGATACAAAGTATCTGGAGGATTACATGGAGTAGGTGCTTCTGTTGTGAATGCCCTTAGTAAATGGATGGAAGTAACGATTTGTAGAGATGGTTATAAATACTTTATTCGTTTTAAAGATGGGGGTAAAGTAGATCAAAAATTAAAGAAAATAGAAAAGACAAGTAAAACAGGAACAACAGTCCGTTTTATGCCTGATGATACGATATTTTCTACTACTACTTTTTCCTTTACTACGATTTGTGAAAGAATGCAGGAATGTGCTTTTTTACTAAAAGGGTTAACAGTTACTGTAGAAGATGAAGAGGATAATAAAAAACGTGAATTCCACTATGCCAATGGTTTAGAAGCTTTTGTAGAATATTTAAACGAAGATAAAAATGTATTACATAAACCAGTTCACTTTATGGGTGAAAAAGACGGGATCCGTGTTGAGATTGCTTTTCAATATACAGAAGAATACAGTGAGAATTTAGTATCATTTGTAAATAATGTCAAAACAAATGATGGTGGAACGCATGAAGTTGGTTTTAAGACTGCTGTTACAAGAGTATTCAATGATTATGCAAGAACAAATGGCTTTTTAAAAGCGAAAGATAAAAACTTAGAGGGTAGTGATACGAGAGAGGGATTGACTGCTATTATCAGTTTACAAGTTCCAGAAGATAAATTGCAGTTTGAAGGACAAACGAAAGGTAAATTAGGAACACCAGAGGCTCGTCCAATTGTAGATAGTATCGTATCAGAAAAGCTACAATATTATTTGGAAGAGAATAAAGAGATTGCTACTAAAATACTAAATAAAATGGTAAAGAGTAAGTTAGTTCGTGAAGCGGCTCGAAAGCACGTGATGAAGCTCGTAATGGAAAAAGTAAAAGTACGAAAGAACGTGCCCTTAGTGGAAAACTCGCTCCTGCTCAAGCGAAAAATCCAAAGAAAAATGAATTATTCTTAGTCGAGGGTGATTCTGCTGGTGGTAGTGCAAAACAAGGAAGAGATCGTAAATTTCAAGCCATTTTACCACTTCGTGGAAAAGTAATTAACTCTGAGAAAGCAACCATGGAAGATATTTTAAAAAATGAAGAAATTAATACCATTATCCATACTGTAGGAGCTGGTTGTGGAAGTGATTTTGAAGTAGAAGATTCTAATTATGATAAAGTAATTATTATGACCGATGCCGATGTCGATGGTTCCCATATTCAAATTCTATTATTAACGTTCTTCTATCGATATATGAAACCATTAATTGAAGCGGGAAAACTTTATATTGCTATGCCACCACTATATAAAATTACTTGTGGGAAAGACCTTTCTTATGCATGGACAGAAGATGATCG
>ULRO01060580.1_pt1 | contig 15288 bp, 12 predicted proteins | sample 1955421 | NCBI WGS metagenome assembly ULRO01 (sample SAMEA4835682, study PRJEB28245) | human gut metagenome | biome: gut microbiome; material: fecal sample | place: Denmark | collected 2008 | reverse complement strand
CCGATGACATGTCTTTTGGAAGATATCCGATTGGAAAGTCTAAAACGAATAAAGACTCTCATTTTTATGTATCAAGGGAAAATGTTACTTTGGATTTAACAAATTTATATGGTTGGGTAAGAAGAATTAGTCATGAGTTCTTTAATATATCTGTATATTTAGAGGATATGACTGGTGAAATGGAGAGCCTATATCACGAGGTAATGTCTGAATGCAGGGAGGATTAATGCTATGAAGAATGAACTAAAAGTATTTGAAGATAACAACATAAGGTCTGTCTATGATGAAGAGCAAGGCAAGTGGTATTTTAGTGTTGAAGATATTGTAAGAATATTAACTGATTCTGTTGACCCTAAAGGATACATAAAGAAGTTAAGAAAGCGTGATAGTGAACTTTCAGAAGGGTGGGGACAAATTGTCACCCCCCTTAAAATGCAAACTGCTGGAGGTAACCAAAAGGTTAATTGTGCAAGCGTGGAAGGAATTTTCAGGATTATACAGTCTATTCCTTCAAAGAAAGCTGAACCTATCAAGCAATGGCTTGCTAAAGTAGGGCAAGAGAGAGTTCAGGAAATGGCTGACCCTTCTACTGCTATTGATAGAGCAAGAGAAACATACAAAAAGCTGGGTAGGTCTGAAAAGTGGATTCAGCAAAGAATGATGGGACAGGAAACTAGAAATAAACTCACTGACTACTGGAAAGACCATGAAATCTCAGAAGGTGAGGAATATGCAATTCTCACAAATATCATTCACCAAGAATGGAGTGGGTTAAGTGTTAAGGAACACAAAGACCTTAAGGGATTAAAGTCTCAAAACCTCAGAGACCACATGAGCGAGGCAGAGCTTATCTTCACAGCCTTAGCTGAACTCTCCACAAGACAGATTGCAGAGAGTGAAAATGCAACTGGCATGGAAGAGAATAAGAAATCAGCAAAGAAGGGTGGAAAGATAGCTAAAGAGGCTAGAGAGAAACTGGAACTTCAAACTGGGCAGAAAGTGGTAACAGACAATAACTTCCTACCAGCAAAAAAACAAAAACAGATTAAAGACAAAGGACAGGACTAAGTGAAACTTAAATTCAAAAATCAAGATTTTCAAACAGAGGCAGTTAATTCAGTTGCAGACCTATTCACTGGTCAAGAGAACTCAAGTACAACTTTCTCTATTGATGATAATGCTGGGCAAATCAGACTACTTCAAAATGAGTTTGGATTTGGTAACAAGCTCATGATTGATGATGACACGCTCATCTCAAACATGCATAATATTCAGAAAAGACACAAACTACCTATATCAAGAGACTTTGACTCAAAACAGTATTCAATCGAGATGGAGACTGGAACTGGAAAAACCTATGTTTACACCAAAACCATTCTTGAATTAAATAAGAGATATGGATTCACAAAGTTTATTATTGTTGTACCTTCTATTGCAATTAGAGAAGGGGTATTCAAGTCCTTACAAGTTACAGAGGAACATTTCTCAAACTTATATGATTCAGTCCCTTACAGATACTTTATTTACAACTCTTCAAAGCTCTCAGATGTTAGAGCCTTTGCAACGTCTAACAATATTGAGATAATGATTATCAACATTGACGCTTTCAAGAAAGCTGAGAACATCATCAACCAAGAGCAAGACAAACTCAATGGCGAAACTGCTATGAGGTACATTAAAGACACAAATCCTATTGTAATTATAGATGAGCCTCAGTCGGTTGATAACACACCAAAGTCAAAAGAGGCAATACAATCCCTCAATCCCTTATGCGTCTTGAGATACAGTGCAACACATAGAGAGAAAATAAACCTTCTATATCGTCTTACACCTGTTGACGCTTACCAAATGGGGCTCGTTAAACAGATTTGTGTATCTTCAAACTTAGTAGCTAACGACTTCAACAAACCTTACATCTACCTGAAATCTGTATCAAATGAAAACGGATTCTCTGCTAAGATTGAAATAGATATTGAAGGTAAAGATGGGAAAGTTGAAAGAATTTCAAAAACAGTCAAGGCTGGTGATGATTTGTACATCCTATCAGGCAAAAGAGACCTATATCAAGATTATGTAATTGAAGGAATTGACTGTACAAAGGGGTTTGAATGTATTGAGTTTTCTAATTCTGAGACTGTTCAACTGGGTAAAACAATAGGTGGAATTGATGAAAACATCATGAAGAAAGCTCAAATTTACCGTACTATTGAGGCTCATCTTGACAAAGAACTCCGATACTATGATAAAGGGATTAAAGTCTTGTCTTTGTTCTTCATTGATGAGGTTAAGAAGTACCGTACAGAAACAGGGGAAAAAGGTATTTATGCACAGATGTTTGAAGAGTGCTACAAAGAACTCATCAATAAACCAAAGTATGCAGATTTGAGAGACAAGTTCAACCCTGATGTAGAAAAGGCTCATGATGGTTACTTCTCACAGGATAAAAAAGGTATTTACAAGAACACAAAAGGCGATACACTTGCAGATGATGACACCTACAACACCATCATGAAGGATAAAGAATACTTACTCTCTTTTGAATGTCCTATGAGATTTATCTTCTCACATTCAGCGTTAAAAGAAGGCTGGGACAATCCAAATGTATTCCAAGTTTGTACGCTTATAGACCAAAAGTCCACATTTACATGCAGACAAAAAGTAGGCAGAGGTTTAAGGTTGTGTGTAAACCAAGACGGAGAAAGAATAGAAGACAGAAACATCAATATACTTCATGTCATGGCAAATGAGAGTTTCTCGGAGTTTGCTGACAAGTTACAGAAAGAGATTGAAGATGAAACAGGCATGAAGTTTGGCATGTTTGAAATTGGCTACTTACTTGACCTTAAGGTTGAAGAGAAGACCGAAATTGAACATACAATGAATGAGTCGGACGCTTTTGATGTCTTTGATACGCTTATCAAGAATGATGTTATTGATTTTGATGGAACAGTAAAAGATGAGGGTAGGGTTAAATTAGAAGAGATTGAAGACCTCAAAATTGCAGAGCCTCTCAAGAAAGAAGTTAAGAAGATGGTACAAGAGTCTAAGCCATTAACTTTTGAAACCCTCAAAGAGGTCAAATGTGTTGAGACAGTTATTGAAGAAAAACCTCTTTTCACTCATGAACAAGCCTCAGAGATGATGGAAGACTTGAAAGGTGCAAAGGTTATCTCAAAAGATGGTAAAATCAAAGACACAATGAAAGCTCAACTCAAAGCTGGTAAGCTGGACTTAGTTAAACGCTGGGGAGAGGCAAAGATGAGAGCAGTTGAACAGGCTCTTGAGATTGCAAGCAAAAACAAACCTGTTATCAATGACGCAAGCAAAGAAGTCAAAATCAAACTCAAGAAACAAGTTATTCTCTCACCTGAGTTCACTGAGTTATGGGACAAGATTAAACAGAAGACCACATATAGGGTTAATTTTGATATTGAAGAGTTAGTCAAGAAGTGTGTTGAGGATTTGAAAGAAATGTCTCCAATCCCTAAAGCAAAACTTGTTTCAAAGGTTGCAGACATTGAGATTGAAAACACTGGAGTCTCACACACTGAAACACATATCAAGACTCAGGACTTATCAGGAACTTATGAGACTTTGCCTGATATTATTAGGTTAATTTCAACAGAAACTTTATTGAAAAGAGCAACGGTCATAAGAATTATTGAAGAAAGTGGACGAGTTCAAGATTTTATCAATAATCCTCAGGGATTTTATGAAAAAGCTCTTGAAATCATCTCAAAGAATAGACACTCACTGGCGATTGATGGGATTAAGTATGTCAAACTAGCTGGAGAGCAATATTATGCTCAGGAAATCTTTGACTCTTCTGAACTTATTGGATACATTGATAAAAACGCATTAGCAGTCAATCATAGCGTTTATGACTATCTTTTGTATGATAGTGGGGTAGAGAGCAGATTTGCAGAGAGCCTCGACAATGACCCTGATGTAAAAATGTTCTTTAAGATTCCTTCAAGATTCAAGATTGAAACCCCGATAGGCTCATACAATCCTGATTGGGCAGTATTCTTAGAAAAGAACGGAGAACAAAAGCTCTACTTTGTGCTTGAGTCTAAAGGTACAACAAGTCTATTTGACCTCAGAAGTCCTGAACAGCTCAAAATCCATTGTGGCAAAGAACACTTCAACACTCTTGATGTAAACTTCCCGACAGAGCCAGTTAAGGACTGGAAAGAGTTTAAGACAACAGTGTAATCAAAAGAAAAGAGTAGTCAAATATATATTTATATCGTATAGAGATATTTTAAGAATAGTTAAATATGTTTTGTTTATTTGTCTACAAATAAATTGAGCCTTTGTTCGTGGTTTGAAGCTAAAGAAAAACCCTCTGAATACTGATTATCAGAGGGTTTATTGCTTTCTAAGGAGCAAAGCAATCTTTATAATTCAAATTGTATTAGAGTCTGTTCAATTTCATCTTGAGTAATTCCAATGTATCGAAGTGTAATCGAAGGACTTGAATGATTAAATAAGTGTTGAAGAATAGCAACATCTTTAAAAGTCTGGTAATGATGATACCCGAAGGTTTTTCTTAATGTGTGAGTGCCTATGTTGTCGCTTATGTTAGCTTCTTGAGCAGCTTCATTTATAATCATATAGGCCATAACTCTTGTTATCGGCTTATTTTCGCCGTTACGGCTTTTAAATAAGTAATCGCAATCCGATTTCCCTCTGATGTATTCATCAATCATTGACTGTAGATTCCCCAACAAAGGGAATCTTTTAATCTTCCCGGTTTTCTGCTCTTTAATTTCGACATGAGATTTTCCTCTTACATCAATTACTTTCAATCTTAACAAATCTGAAATCCTTAATCCTGTGTTGATTCCCATTGTAAACAGGAGTAAATCTCTAGTGCCGTTTTCTTTGAGAATGGATTTTATTTCTTCAATTTTATTTTTATCTCTTATCGGTTGAACATATTTCATTTTGTACCTCTTTTTCTGTTGTTGTGTTAAGTTAAACTTGCTCTTGCAAATTGTTATGTTAAATTCAAGCAATATTTCTTAATTAATTTTTGTTTGTTATCCTTTAGTAGTCTGCCTTTAGGCTTGTTTTACTGAACTTAACAAAATACCTATTGTGTTAAGTTGGCTTTGGGGATTTTCAATCTTCCATGAAACTTTACCCATTGCGATACAATTTTTAGATTAAGGGGGATTGCTCCCCCTAATAAATCTATGCTGCTTCTTTAACCTCTTGTGTGTCGGTTAGTTCTTCAATCTCGTACTGCTTAATAAAGCCATTCCACATCTGTAAGAACTCGGGATAAGCATACTCGCCATCACAAGATATTTTCACATACTCTTCTCCTGTGTATAGCTTAGAAAACGGCTCATCACCAATCCATTTGTCTGTTTTATAATCATAGTCGCATTCTTCCCAACCAACAACAAAACTTATTCTTATACTTTCAATATTTGTAAATAAGGGTTCTTTATCTGACGGTTTTTCTTTAATCTCAATAATCATTCCACCGTTGTTGTTATCGGTTTTATTAAAGTATCTTTTAATAACCTTTTTATCAAAGACATCTGGAATTGCTAAACTTCCTTTTCTGAAATTCCTCTCAAAATAAAGAGAATATTTATCATCAATAATTGTCATGAAATCTTTGAGAGTCTTTTCAAATGCTCTATTTGTAATTATTTCCATAAATGACTTGATAAAATGATTGTGCATAACTCGACCGATTCCCCACTGATGATGAACTAATCTTACATTTACTTTACCGTTCCAGTATGTTCTTTTTATCAAAAATGCTGTTCTTTGACCCATTGTTATATCCTTTCAAATTTATCTGCTACTTAACTTGTAATCCCCCGAAGGGGGAAGGGGAATAAATCCCCTTATGAAATAGTGAACTTCCTGTAATTCGTTTGTTTGATAAACGCATTGTAGAGTTCAAGATATTTCTTTTTAAATGCTGATGTGTTGAAGTTATTTCTGACAACATTAGTAAAGCGAATTGTAAATGCTCCGATTTGTAATTCTTCGACTCCTGCATTATCCAGTAGCTTTTTGATTTCTGATTCTTTTTCTTCCTTGAGTTCTTTTAGTTCTTCAATTTTAGCTTCCAATGCTTTAACTGTTCTGATTTCTTCTTCAAGGTTGATGTTTGTTGTAATGATTTTTGTCATGTTGTTCGCTCCTTATATTTACTTTGTATAACTTGCAAACCCGGCCGCTGCTTGCTCTTACATGGTGTAGCCTTATGGCTATCTTGTCAACCTAAGAAGTAAAATTTCGCAGCAAAAATTAACTTGACAAGATGTAGCGATATAGATATTGTGTAGAAAAGAGGTAAACCCTATGCAGAACCAAAAACCAAAGTATAAAGTCCCGGACCCAATTAAAGAAAGAGTCAGAAATTTTATGAATGACTTTCTGAAAGGACAAGGGCAAACAAAAGCAGGACTTGCAACACTAATGCAAGAAAAATTAAACCGTTCAGGTTGCCGTCCAAGCTTAGTCAAGAAGTTTTCTAATGCGACTTTTCAGCTTGCCGAAGTTATGGAAATCCTTGATTTGTTTGGGTATGAATTAAAAATAGTCAAAAAAGAGCCGATAGAGGATACCCCCAAAAAAGGTTAAATCACCTGCTAAAACCCTCATAGAAATTTTTAGGATTTTGGGGAAGTTTACCTAATAATGTGCAAACCTTATTTTTTACTTTACTTGCTTCTTAAAATCGATATATTTCATATAAGATACAATGTCTGCAACTTCTTCTTTTGTATAATCTAATCCTGCAACAAAAGAACTTACTGTATCATATTTATTTTTTTTGTTATCTGTAACCAGTACAGAATAATTATCTGTTCTCACAGTACCTATTTTCATGTGGTCGAACAAATCGGAATAAGAAATGTCAAGTACTTCACAAATTCTGAGTAGAGTTTCGATTCGTGGCATAGATTTTGTGTTTTCTAAGTCAGATATAACAGCAGTACCGACACCAGTCATAAGATTTAAGTCTTTAATGGTTACTTTTTTAGTTTTTCGTTGGTTGTAAATAAAAACACCTACTCGTTTAAGTATTTCTTTTTCGTATGCTTTTACTTGTATTTTCACATCTTTTGGATTTTTCATCAACATTTCTCCTTAACATTGATGTTACACCAACAATTTTATCTTGTCAATCCAAAAACCGAAACAGTTCAGAACTTCATAATATAGGCTTTTGCAGAACTATTTCGCCAAATACTTGACAAGCCTCCAGTAGGTGTGATACATTATGAATATCCGAAGCAAATCGGAAAAGTATAATTAAAAAGAAAGGAGAAATTATAATGTCAGTAGAAACTCTACAACGGCGTGCAACACAAGAAGACCCGACAGACCTTATGACAATCAGAGAACTTTGTTTGAAATGGGGTTATGAATACAGCTACCTTTATAAATGGTCAATTATTAAAGGTGCTATAGCTGTATATTATAGAGGCACTTGGAAACTTAGTGAAGGTGAAGTGCTAGGATTTACTAGACAGCAGGCAGCCGCGAAACTGAACAAGATTAGAAATACAAAGGAGGCGAATGACAGTGGCTGGTATAAGTAAAGTTAAGTATAAGACAAAGAATGGCATTGTAGAAAAATATACTGTTACGTACAGAGACATCTACGGTAGGCAACATTCTAAAGGCATGTATGATACTAAAAGAGAAGCTAAAAAACATCTGAACGAGTTCGACAATATCAATCCAGAGATTTCTGACATCACGTTTGGACAGATATTTAGACCTTTTCTTGAGTATGTCAAGGCTAAGTATTCACATACAACAAGCGAAAACTACAACTCATACTTTGAAAACCACTTGAGCAAATTGAGTGAGCTTAAATATGAGAGAGTATCTACACTTGATTTAGAAGCGTTTATAACGAACATAGAACAGACACACTCATCCTCTGTAGCAGAAATGTGTCTTAAGATTGCTAAAGCTGGTGTAAATTATGCCATGAAGCATAAACTTGTTAAGGAAAATAAGTTCAATTCTGTAGCAAAGGTTAAAGTACCCAAGAAACCTAAGTTTCATTTGACAGAAGCACAGGCAAGGTACGTGCTAAAATGTTGTAGTGAAGTGTATCCTTACTATCACGATTTAATTCTAACTCTCTTGGGTACAGGCATGCGTGAAGGAGAAGCCTTTGCACTCGATAAAGGTGCTGTAGACTTGGAGGGCAAAAGAATTTTAATCGACAAACAGTTTACGAAAGGTAAATTAAGACTTTTTCCCAAAGGACACTCACAGTACAGATATGTATACTTGACTAATGATGTTATAAAAGTGCTGGAAAAGCGTATCCGCAATAAAGCTGATGATACAATGCTGGTATTTCCTAACAAAGTTGGCAGTTATATCAGTGACAAAAACCTCAGAGAAAGAGTATGGAAACCTCTACTAATATATGCTGGAATTAAAGACAGGGTAAGACTTCACGACCTTCGGGGGTCTTATGTCGACATAGCACTTGACAGAGGGGCAAGCATTAAGTTCGTACAAAACCAACTCGGACACGCTAAGTCTCAAACTACTCTTGATGTCTATGCCAGAAATAACACGGATATGATTGAAAGAGCATTAGAGGAAATGAACGGAGTACTAAGAAATGAATAAATGTGAGAAATTTGTGAGAATAATCTCTAATACTATAAAGGACAAGAGTCTGAAACTCTTGTCCTTTATGGAGCGGGAGACGAGGCTCGAACTCGCGACATCCTCCTTGGCAAGGAGGCATTCTACCACTGAATTACCCCCGCATATTTGGGTTACTTCTTTATAATACATGCTAAAAAAAAAATAGCAAGCACTTTTTATTATTTTATATTGTAAAGTTTTATTGAGTAAAGTATGAAATATAGCAATATTTTACAGGCTCTAACTTTATATTGATAAAACTATTACTCTAGGAGAAAGGATTATTTAAAATGTCACTATTTTCAAAAGTTAGTACAAATATCGCTGACGAAGCTGCAAAACTTCCAAATCGTTTCACCGGTGGATTTTCATCAATGGGAGCTGTTAAACGTCCTCCAAGAACAAATACAACAGAAGAGTTGATAGCATCAATAAATGCATATGCAAAAGAGAACCCTGAAATTGCAGAATTCACAAAACAAATGAAAGACATGAATTCACAACATCTGGGTTTAGCTCAAGATATAATTGATTTATCAAATATTCAAGAATTATTAAGTACAAATATAAACCTTAAACAACCATCAAAAATATCAGGAAAGACTAATTTTGGAGTAATATTGAACATGCTTCCAAAAGTTAGCAAACAAAATCCTGCGGCACTTGACCTTACACAAGCTGTAATTAATAATTCAGATACAATTAACTCAAAATATTTTCTAAGCAAATTCTTTGGTTTTGATCTTGCAAAAGCAAGTGTTGCATCTGAACAAATAAAAGCTGTAGAAGGAATGGTTCCAAGTATCGCCAAAGATACTCTATCCGGCGGCTACACAATGGACTATTCTAAAAACAATGAATTTTTCAATTTTATAATGCACCTGTGTTCAACAGATTCTAAGCCTGAAAATCTTAAAATGCTAAATAGTATAATTGATTCAATTGAAAAATTCTGTAAAAAAACATCACCTACATGTAATCTGGATGACATAAGACTTGGTGATACAGGAGCTATAAAAAGTAATCTAAAACATCTGCCTAATCTTTTAGAAAATGCAGAATCTCAAGGTAAAAATGTAGATATTTCAGGATTCCTAAACAAGAATATCAATTTAGATTAAAAACATTAATCAAATAAAAATTATCGAAGCGGTTTAAAAATTTAAACCGCTTCTCTTAAATCTGTATCCATTGATTTAATTGAAATGTCAACTTTATCACCAAAACCTTTTTTAAGGTTATTCACCAGATCATTTGATGAGTTTACCCAAAAAATTGATGATGTTAAGATTTTAACTTCTCCGGTTAAATCCTTTAACTTTAACATAACAGGATCAGAGCCATTATGCTGACATAACATTTGTTTCAATAGAAATAACTCTTCATATTTCATTTCAGACTTTAACTTAATTGTAAAAATATTAGAATTATCTACAGGTTTTACTGTATCAATTAAAATAATTGCAGGATCTTCATCACTTCGGCGGCTAACCTTACCTGAAACAATAATTCTCTGTTCATTTTGTAAAAAGTCATTATACTCTGCAATTTTTGAATTAAACGCAAGAGTATCAATTCTACCTGTCAAATCTTCAATTGTCACAAATCTTACAAACTTTGTAGGATCATTTTTTGTAGGAATTTGCTTAGTTCCTGTAACTAACCCGCAGATAGTAACAACTTTTTCTGTAGGAACATCCGGGATTTGAGATATTTTATGTGTCATCAAAAATGGAAGCTTGTCCCTAATTGTCGCCAATGGATGACTTGTTACATAAAAACCTAAAAATTCCTTTTCAAACAGCTGAATTTGTCTAGCATCAAACTCTTCATCCGAACCTGCCAGGTGGAATTTAGCATCATCTACAGATGCAGTATCACCTAACATATCAAAAAGACTACCTTGACCGGACTCTTTCGCTTTAGCCTCTTTTGAGGCTGTTGCGGTTATATATTCAAGGTTTTCCATAAGCTGTTTGCGGCTTTTTTCAATTGTCGAAAATGCTCCTGCTTTAATCAAACCCTCAAGGGTTCTTTTATTTGTACATTTTACATCAACTCGTTTTATATAATCATATATAGATTTAAACGCTCCGTTTTCTTCACGTTCTCTGATGATATCTTCAATAACACCTTCTCCAACCTGCTTAATAGAAGCAAGCCCGAATCTAATATTTTCACCATCCGGCGTAAATGAAGCCAGAGAATGATTAATATCCGGAGGTAGAACTTTAATACCTTTTTTCAAAGCTTCTTCAATATATAACTGAGTTTTTTCAGCATCACCAGCAACACTTGATAATAAGGCAGACAAATATTCAACAGGATAGTGACATTTTAAATAAGCAGTCTGATAAGCAACAAAAGCATACGCAGCAGAGTGTGATCTGTTAAAACAGTAAGAAGCAAAACTTAAAATCTGATTAAACAAAGCCGTTGCAGATTCTGAGGTCATTCCATGCTTTGCAGAAGCTTCAATAAACTTCCCTTTTTGTTTTTCCATTTCGTCAACTTTTTTCTTACCCATCATACGACGAACCATGTCTGCTTGGCCTAGTGAATAATCAGCAAGAACCTGGAAAACTTGCATAATTTGTTCCTGATAAACAATAGTTCCATAAGTATCTTTCAACACTGGCTCAAGCAAAGGGTGAGCATAAGAAATCTCCTGACGACCATGTTTACGTTCAACAAAGTCATCAACCATGCCTGAATCTAACGGACCTGGCCTAAATAACGCTACAAGAGCACCCAAATCTTCAAATACGTCAGGTCTTAAACGTTTAACAAGATTTTTCATACCTTGAGATTCGAGCTGGAAGACCCCGTCAGTATCACCATTCATCAACATTTCATACGTCGGTTTATCATCTAGCGGAATATCATTAATCGCAAGCTCTATACCTTGACGTTTTTTAATCATATCAACTGTTTTATAAATAGTAGTTAAGTTGCGTAAGCCCAAAAAATCCATTTTTAACAGACTTAGAACTTCTGTTACTGCATGAGGAGGATAACCTGTTTGGATAATACCATCCTTAGAAGGCTGCACCGGAAGAATTTCATCCAAAGGTTTTGGAGCAATAATAACCCCCGCTGCGTGAGTACCTGTATTATTTTTCAGACCTTCAATACCAATCGCTAAATCAATTAGTTTTTTCATTCCGACAGTTTTACCCTCTGTCGGATCAATCATTATTTGTTCATCTTTATCATAAAGAGCTTTTAGTTCCGACCCGTCAAACTCCATTGCCCGCTTTAGAGTTTTAGCTTTATCGTCTATACTCATAGCAAGTTCAATAGCTGGCTCTATAAGTCCGGCAAGCTTGTTGGCTTCCGAAAACGGAACTTTCATAATCCTGGCAACACCCTTAAATGCAGCTTTTGCAGCATAGGTACCAAATGTAATAATCTGACATACTTTATCTTCACCGTATTTTTTAGTTACATAATCAATAACCTCACCACGGCGTTCTATACAGAAGTCAATATCTATATCGGGCATTGTAAAACGCTCAGGATTCAAAAATCTTTCAAACAACAGTTTATGTTCTATAGGGTCAAGATCAGTAATTTCCAAAGCATAAGCAACAACAGACCCTGCAGCAGAACCTCTTCCTGGCCCAACAGGAATTCCATGAGTTTTTGCATAATGAATAAAATCCCAGGTTATCAAAAAGTACGCAGAAAACCCCATCTGCTGAATTACACCGAGTTCATATTTTACTCTTTCTTTAATATCTTTTGAAACATCACCATAACGTTTTTTTAATCCTATATGAACAATATATTCAAGATAAGTATCAATTGTATACCCTGCAGGAACTTCGTAATTAGGCAAAGGACTTTTACCGAGTTCAAGCATAACATGACACTTTTCTGCAATATCAACAGTATTTTTAATACATCTGTCAAACAGGTCACTATCCATCCACTTAAAGGAATCTCTTAATTCCATTGGAGTCTTTACATAAAACTCATTATTAGCGAAATGGAAACGGTTAGGATCATCTTTATCACTATTCGTCTGCATACACAAAAGCGTATCATGCATATCTGCATCATCTCTACGTAAATAATGAGAATCATTTGTAATAATCATCTCGATATTAAGTTCTTGTGCAATTTTTATCAAATCAGGATTTGTTCGTTTTTGTTCTTCCAAATTATGATCTTGCAGTTCTATATAATAATCTTCCCCAAACAAATCTTTATATTTTTTTGCAATAGCTTTAGCGCCATCGTAATCATTTTTCAAAAGTTTTTGTAAAACTTCACCGCCAAGACATGCAGAGCAACATATCAATCCCTCATGGTACTGTTCTAAAAGTTCCCAATTTATACGCGGCTTTACATATCGACCTTTACACCATGCTATTGAAGTAAGTTTAATTATATTAGCATAACCAGTATTGTTCTTTGCAATCAATACAAGGTGATAACAAGGATTATTATTCTTATCATGCTCGGTTATATCACCATCATGAACATAGAATTCGCACCCCATAAGAGGTTTTACCCCCATATCGCGAGCAAGTTCATAAAGTTCCATATCACCATACATTACACCATGATCTGTAACCGCAACCGCAGGAAAATTATTCTCTTTACAGAATTTTAACAACTCTCCTATTCTGATTGCCCCGTCTAATAATGAATATTCTGTGTGCAAATGCAGTGGCACATATTGTTGATTTACGTCTACCATAATACGTTACATGCTAATATAAAGATAACTTATATAAAATAGATTATTAACAAGTATAAATATTTTATCCAAATATCAGCACAGAGAATAACGCCATCAATATCAGAGGGATATTATAATGCAAAAATGTAGGAACACAGGTATCCCAAATATGATTGTGCTGCCCATCAGCATTTAAACCTGCAGTTGGACCTAATGTAGTATCAGAAGCAGGAGAACCAGCATCTCCCAGAGCTGCTGCCGCTGCAAGTACAATTATCATAGATGGAATGCTAAAACCAAGCTTCAAACAAATAGGTATATACAAAACTGCAAGAATAGGAATTGTTCCAAAAGATGTTCCAATCCCCATAGTTATAAATAATCCTACAAACAGCATCAAAAATGCTGCCACCAATTTACTGGACATCATATATGGGGTAATTGTATTAACTAAAGTATTAACACCACCGGTAGCCTTCATGACACTTGCAAAACCCGCAGCTACAAGCATTACAAATGCCACATAACCCATTAACCCTACACCTTCGTTGATTAATTTATCCATTTTACTATGATCTATTGCTTTCAACCCGAAAATTACTGCCAACCCGACAAGAGCACCAAGTGGAAGCGAATTTGTCCACAATTGAACACCCAGCGTCAAAACTGCAGCAAGAAGTGTTATATAATGATTTTTTGTTAAATGCAAATCTTCAACCTTAGATTCAACAACTTCAATATTTTTATATTCTCTTGGTCGTCTATACGATATAAATACGGCAATCAAAAGACCAATAAACATAGCTAAACCCAATAGCCATGTAGATTTCCATATGTCATTTTTCACAAGTTCAACACCGTTTTGCATCATATTTTCAGCAATTAACCCCTGAAATATCAGACCAAATCCGGCAGGAATCACTATATAAGGAGCTTTTAAACCAAAAGCCAACCCACAGGCAACCGCACGTCTATCAATATTTAATTTATTCATTATTAACAACAATGGCGGAACCAATATTGGAATAAATGCAATATGAACCGGAATTAAATTCTGAGAAAGCATTGCAATACCTGTAAGAATAAATATTAGTAAATATTTTTTCGACTGAATTGTATTTGCTATTTTTTTTGCCAGAACCGGAGCTAATCCCGTATGTGTCATTGACGCAGCAAATGCCCCTAACAAAATATAACTCAAAGCGGTTTCAGAATTCCCACCCATACCATGGATAAAAATATCCATAACTTCAGAAAGATTTAAATGTCCCACAAGCCCGCCAATTACAGACGAGACAATTAATGCCAGCAAAACATTTACCCTGCACAAACACAATATACACAGTAAAACAACAGATATAATTATAGGATTAGTTAATAATACCAGCATAAATTCCACCTAAATTTAGAATAACATGAAAATAAATATCCGTCATTCAAAACAAAACCCATTCTTATTTGAATTTAATTTCATAACAAGGATAATTTTTTGAGCAGCCTTCTAAGCGCTGAAGTTTTATTTCAACTTTATCTTTTACTTTAAATTGATTTGAAAATTCTCCAATTTCCATCTTTTTACTTTCATTAGGAATAATATAATACTTATAAAAATCATCCCTCGAGTCATTAAAAATCATAAATTCGTTCTGACGTTTAGAAAAATCAAGGGTTAACGTTCCTTTTTGAAGAGTGGAAACATCAATCATATTATATTTTTTAAATAAAGATGAAACTTCTTGTTTTGATAATTTTCTTGGTTTGAAATTAACACCATTAAAAATTAATTCATAAAACTCAAAATCTTTAGGATAGTAAGAATACAACCTATTTCCGATTAAAAATTCCTGGCTGCCTTCACCAACCCAAACATCTTCTTTGGGCACCTGTGCATTTCCGGTAATCAAATGATATGAAGTATATCCACCATTTCCTACAGGTTC
>ULRO01035299.1_pt1 | contig 15433 bp, 20 predicted proteins | sample 1955421 | NCBI WGS metagenome assembly ULRO01 (sample SAMEA4835682, study PRJEB28245) | human gut metagenome | biome: gut microbiome; material: fecal sample | place: Denmark | collected 2008 | reverse complement strand
CAGCCATGTGTCCCAGACCATGCTGGACGGGGCAGAGGAGCTGCTGGTACAGGCGGAGAAATTCAGGGCGGAGCTGTAGCTGTTTTTCGCAACATGAAAATAGTGGTTGACAAACGAAAAAAATCTGCTACAATAACCTCAACTTGATACCGTAACAGCGATGAAGGGAATAAGTAGCGCATTTCAGACCTGCAAAGAGAGCCTCCGGATGGTGCAAGGAGGAGAGGAAGAAATGGGTGAATACATCCCGGAGCAGCCTTCCGAACGTCCATGACGGACCAGTAGGGATGTGTCGGGTCCGCCCGTTACAGCGGTAGGGTGTGTCTGCACCCAACGAGGTCGTGTCTGCGAGGGCATGGCGAATATGAGGTGGTACCGCGAGCGTCTGCATCGCCCTCTGTCGAGATGACAGGGGGCGTTTTTTATTCCCTGTCACAAGAAAACAAATGAACATACAGAAAGGAAATTGAAGCTATGGGTATTTATGAGGAACTGGTGGCCCGCGGTTTGATCGCACAGGTCACAAATGAAGAAGAGATCCGCGAGATGGTCAACAACGGCAAGGCCACATTCTACATCGGCTTTGACTGTACGGCGGACAGCCTGCACGTGGGCCACTTTATGGCGCTGTGCCTGATGAAGCGTTTGCAGATGGCGGGCAACAAGCCCATCGCCCTGATCGGCGACGGCACGACCCTGATCGGCGACCCCTCCGGCCGCACCGATATGCGTCAGATGCTGACCGAGGATGCCATCAAGCACAACGCGGAGTGCTTCAAGCGCCAGATGGAGAAGTTCATCGACTTCTCCGACGGCAAGGCGCTGATGCTGTATAACTCCGAGTGGCTGAAGCCGCTGAACTACATTGAAATGCTGCGCGAGGTGGGCGCCTGCTTCTCCGTGAACAACATGCTGCGCGCCGAGTGCTACAAGCAGCGCATGGAGAAGGGCCTCAGCTTCCTGGAGTTCAACTACATGATCATGCAGAGCTATGACTTCTACTACATGTTCCAGCACTATGGCTGCAACATGCAGTTCGGCGGCAACGACCAGTGGAGCAACATGCTGGGAGGTACCGAGCTGATCCGCAAGAAGCTGGGCAAGGACGCCCATGCCATGACCATCACCCTGCTGCTGAACTCCGAGGGTAAGAAAATGGGCAAGACCGCCAGCGGCGCTGTGTGGCTGGACCCCAACAAGACCAGCCCCTTCGAGTTCTTCCAGTACTGGCGCAACGTGGATGATGCCGACGTGCTGAAGTGCATCCGTATGCTGACCTTCCTGCCGCTGGAGGAGATCGACAAGATGTCCACCTGGGAGGGCTCTCAACTGAACGAGGCCAAGGAGATCCTGGCCTACGAGCTGACCAAGCTGGTCCACGGCGAGGAGGAGGCCGAGAAGGCCAAGGCCGCATCCAAGGCGCTGTTTGCCGGTAATGGCGATACCGAGCACATGCCCACTACCGAGCTGACCAACGATGATTTCGGCGGCGGCAGCATCGACGTGCTGACCCTGCTGGTGAAGTGCGGTCTGGCGGCCTCCAAGGGCGAGGCGCGCCGGCTGGTACAGCAGGGCGGCGTCTCCGTCAACGATGAGAAGGTGGCGGCCATTGAGACGACCTTCGGCTGCGAGCAGTTCACCGGTGATGGCGTGGTCATCAAAAAGGGCAAAAAGGTGTTCCACAAGGCTGTTTTGGTGTAAGCTGTGCGCTGCATCTGTAATTATTGCCATCGTTTTTTGGAAAAGCCGCGGTATGACCGCGGCTTTTCCCTATGCAAAGGAACTTTTCCCGGGAAAAACGTTGCATAAAGGCGGGAAATATACTATAATATCCCGCGGTATGCAAATTTTGAATGAATGAGTGATACACGATGAAAACACACGATTTTTACTTTGACCTGCCGCAGGAGCTGATCGCGCAGACACCGTTGGAACGGCGGGACGGCTCACGGCTGTTGGTGCTGGACAAGAAAACAGGGGCGGTAGAGCACCGGCATTTTTACGATCTGCCGGAGTATCTGCGTCCGGGCGACTGCCTGATTTTGAATAACTCCCGGGTGCTGCCGGCACGGCTGCTGGGCCATCGGGTGCCCGGCGGCGGGGCCTGCGAAATTTTGCTGCTTATCGACCGGGGCGACAATGTGTGGGAGTGCCTTGTCCGTCCGGGGAAGAAGCTGCGGAAGGGCGCGCGGGTGTCCTTCGGCGACGGAGAGCTGACGGCGGAGGTGGTGGACGAGCTGCCCGACGGCAACCGGCTGGTAAAGTTCTCTTATGAAGGGATATTCCTGGAGGTACTGGAGCGACTGGGCAAGATGCCCCTGCCGCCGTACATCAAGGAAGAGCTGCAGGATCAGGAGCGCTATCAGACGGTGTACTCCAAGGTCAACGGCTCGGCGGCGGCGCCCACAGCGGGGCTGCACTTTACGCCGGAGCTGCTAGAAAAAGTACAGGCAATGGGTGTAAAGGTAGGATACGTTACACTTCATGTGGGACTTGGGACCTTCCGCCCGGTGAAAGAGGACGAGATCACCGACCACACCATGCACAGTGAATACTGTGTGATCCCCCAGGAGACGGCCGATCTTATCAACGAGACGAAGAAAAACGGCGGGCGGGTCATCTGCGGGGGTACCACCAGCTGCCGCACGATAGAATCTCAGGCAGCGGAGGATGGAACCATGCGTGCCAGCGCCGGATGGACAGATATTTTTATCTATCCGGGGTACAAGTTCAAGGTGCTGGACGCACTGGTAACAAACTTTCATCTGCCGGAGTCCACACTCATCATGCTGGTATCGGCATTGGCGGGACGAGAGCACGTGCTGGCGGCCTATCAGCAGGCGGTGGAGGAACGGTACCGCTTCTTCTCGTTTGGCGATGCGATGTTTATTCAGTGAAAGCAGGAGAGAGAAATGTTCAAGGTCATCAAAAAAGAGGGAAAAGCCCGGCGAGGTGTGTTTACCTGTGCCCATGGCGGCGAAGTGCAGACACCGGTGTTTATGAACGTAGGCACCCAGGCCGCCATCAAGGGCGGCGTCAGCGCTATCGACCTGAAGGAACGGCTGGGGACGCAGATCGAATTGTCCAACACCTATCACCTGCACCTGCGCCCCGGCGACGATGTGGTGCGGCAAATGGGAGGACTTCATAAGTTCATGCGCTGGGACGGACCGATCCTGACCGACTCCGGCGGCTTCCAGGTATTCTCGCTGTCGGGGCTGCGGAAGATCAGTGAGGAGGGTGTGACGTTTGCCAGCCACCTGGACGGACACCGCATCTTCATGGGTCCGGAGGAGAGTATGCGTATCCAGAGCAATCTGGGCAGCGACATCGCCATGGCCTTTGACGAATGCGTGGAAAACCCTGCGCCCTATGACTACGCCAAGGCCTCCTGCGAACGGACGCTGCGGTGGCTGGAACGCTGCAAGAAGGAGCACGACCGGCTGAACGCATTGCCGGACACGGTAAACCCCGGACAGATGCTTTTCGGCATCAACCAGGGTGCCACCTACGCCGATCTGCGGATATGGCATATGCAGCAGATCGCCAAGATCGACTGCGACGGCTATGCTATCGGCGGACTGGCGGTGGGTGAGCCCACGGAGGTGATGTATGAGATCATCGACGCGGTGGAGCCGTATATGCCGGCGGATAAGCCGCGGTATCTCATGGGCGTGGGCACGCCCAGCAACATCATCGAGGGTGTGGCCCGGGGCGTGGACTTCTTCGACTGTGTGATGCCGGCGCGCAACGCGCGGCATGGAAAGCTGTTTACCTGGAAGGGCACGCTGAACATCAAAAATGCCAAGTACAAGCTGGACGAACAGCCCATCGACCCGGAATGTGACTGCCCGGTGTGCAGGCAGTTCAGCAGGGCATATCTCCGGCACCTGTTTACAGCGGAGGAGATGCTGGGAATGCGCCTGGCGGTGATGCACAACCTGTATTTTTACAACAAGCTGACGGAGCGTATCCGTGACAGCCTGGACAACGGGTGCTTTGACGCATTCCGGGAGGAATACAGTAAAAAACTGGCGGAGAAGATATAAACCTCTTGCCAAAAGCAAAAGAACTATGTATAATAGTATCACTTTGTTGTTAAAGGAGTAATGTTCCATGATTCAGATCGCTTACGCTGATGCTGCCGCTGCCACCACCTCCGGCGGTATGGGTTCCACCATTCTGATGATCGTCCTGATGATCGCTATCTTCTACTTCCTGATGATCCGCCCCGAGAACAAGCGGAAAAAGCAGGCCGAGGAGATGCGGAGTTCTCTGAAGAAGGGCGATTGGCTGACCACCATCGGCGGCGTGTACGGCCGCGTCGTGGCTATCACCGACCGTACTGTGGTCATCGAGACCAGCGAGGACCGCGTTCGCGTGGAGTTCCTGAAGTCCGCTATCGGCCAGGTAGGTACCCTGGACGAGCAGGCTGCCGCCCAGCAGCGTCCGGCGAAGAAGGCTAAGAAGGAAGAGGCCGCGGAGGAAACTCCCGCTGTGGAGGAGAAGACCTCTGATGAGGTCACCGAGGCTCCCGCTGAGGCTGACAAAACCGACGCCGAGTAATACAGACCGAGAGGAGCGCTGCCCAGAGGGCGGCGCTCTTTTGGCGCTGACAGCGATCAGTACCGGTGTATCATGTGACGCAGACCTTCCGCATAAGCTGAAGCAAAGCTGATGCGGGAGGTATTCTTATGTCTTGGAAGCAACTGGCCGGCAAGGGAACGTGGCTGGGCACCGCCACAGCGGCAGTCGTGCTGCTGGCAGCACTGGGCGTATCGTCACTGCTCCTGCTGCGGGGCATCGTGCCGGAGCGCGCGATGGGTCCGCTGGTGTGGGGCGGCAGCGCTCTGGCGTGCTTCTGCGGCGGACGTATGGCCATACGGCAGGGCGGCGATGGTCCGCTGCCTCGGGCGCTGGCAGTATCCGCCTGTGTATATGGTGCAATGTGGATCGCGGCGCTGACGGGAAACGAGGCGATACATTTTGCCGGCAGCGGCATCGCCCAGACCTGCGCCGTGTGGGGCGGCGGCCTTTTGGCGGGACTGATCGGAACGAAGCAGAAGCGGCGGAGGCCCCGCAGCGGTCACAGAAAGGGCGGTGACCGTCGAAAACGGGCGGTAACATAAAGCGGCGCATGGTTAAAATAACGAAAACGTGTTTTTGCGGCATTTTTTATCCGACGGTGCGGCGGGCGGCAGGGGAGTCGTTCGCCGCATCACGCTTTTCAAGATATGGTGCAGGTATTTTCGGCATTTCCCCGGATATTGGGATTTCAGCACTTTTATAAGCTGCGTCGATACGCCGGTATATTTTGTTTACATAATTAAGTTTACATAACATTTTGACATAATTTACAAAAAATATGTTTTTGCGGAAAACCTCTTGCGGTTTTGTGAATTATGCCATATATTTATTATTACGTTTTGGCACGTCTATCGAGAGGGCTTGGCTCATACACTGTGGACGAGGTGAGCCCTATGAAGCTGCATCGTCGCCATATGCCTGTTCTCCAGCCGCCGAAGGCGCGGCTGTACATACTGTGCCTGTTTCTTGCCGCCGGGATCCTGGCGGGCTTTTTAGCGGGTCGGACTGTGGCGTCGGAGGATCTGCTGTCGTTGAGCCGCTATGTGACAGGCTATGCGAGGCTGAATGCAGAAGAACCGCGCAGCGCGGGGCTGTGGCAGGTCCTATAGACCTATCTGCGCTATCCGGCCGCGGCGTTTCTGCTGGGCTGTACAGCCTGGGGCGTGATGCTGATCCCGCTGACGTGCGCGGCCCAGGGCTTCTTCCTGTCGTTCGCGGTGCAGTGCTTTGCCGCTGCACTGGGGAAGCAAGGCGTGGTATTGGCGCTGGCGGCGCTGGGACTGCGGTGTCTGTTCACCATACCATGTCTGCTGACGATAGCGGCGGACAGCTTTGCGTGTGCGTGGCGCCGGGCAGAACGTCAAAAGCCGGAGGTGAGAGACCGGCGGAGCGTGATCATCTGTGTGTTTGTATTGCTGACCGGGACAGTGGCGGAGTGCGCCCTGGTGCCGCGGCTTTTTGCATGGCTGATGCCAGGCTTGACTTGAAAGAGAGAGGAGTGAGGGACACATGACGGACTTTATCGCGGCATACCGCGACTATCTGACTGAGGAGAAGCACGCCTCCGCCAATACCCTCAGCTCCTATATACGTGACCTGACCCAGTTTCACAGCTGGCTGCTTTCCGTGGGCGTAACGGATATGCGGAAGGTGAAGAAAGAGACGATCAATGAGTATCTGCTGCATATGACCCACAGCGGCAAAAGCCCCGCCACAGTCACGCGGTCCACAGCGTCGATCAAGTCATTTTATGCCTATATGATGCAGTGCGGCGCTGTGAAGAGCAACCCGGCCAAGAGCGTGGTGGCCATGAAGGTAGAACGAAAGTATCCGGAGATCCTCACCAACCGGGAGGTAGAGCTGTTTTTGGAGCAGCCCAAATGCGTGGACGAAAAGGGATTCCGTGACCACGCTATGCTGGAGCTGCTGTATGCCACCGGAATTCGAGTCAGTGAGCTGATCGGTCTGGATGTCAGCGATGTCAATTTGTCCGCCGGCTTTATCCGCTGCCGCAGCAAGGGAAAGGAGCGCATCGTGCCGCTGTACACCGCTGCGGTGAAGGCTCTGGAGGACTATGTGCGGGATATTCGTCCCCGGCTCATCGCCGATGAGGAAGAGCATGCGCTGTTTGTGAATATGAGCGGCGAACGCATGAGTCGCCAGGGCTTTTGGAAGATCATCAAGTACTATCAGGAAAAAGCGGGCATCGAGAAGGATATCACCCCCCACACCCTGCGCCATTCCTTTGCCGTACACCTGCTGGAAAACGGCGCCGATCTGCGATCCATTCAGGAGATGCTTGGTCACGCGGATATCAGCTCCACCCAGATATATACACACGTTATCAAGAAGCAGCTGAAGGATGTATATAATAAGGCCCATCCCCGTGCATAACAGCCTGTCAAACCGCCCGGTTTTCCGGGCGGTTTTTGTTGCTATTTTTATTCCAGTTTGCTATAATAGAACAAATGTTGGGAGGTGGGCGCAGCTATGCGGATACTGGGCATTGACCCCGGCATCGCCATTGTGGGCTTCGGGCTGATCGAATCGAACCGGGGCAGTGTGCGAATGCTGCAATACGGCGCTGTGACTACCGAGGCGGGACTGCCGCTGGCGACACGTCTGGTGCAGATCGAAAACGACATGACCGCGCTGATCGCCCAACTGAAGCCTGATGAGATCGCCGTTGAGGAGCTGTTTTTCAGCAAAAACATCACCACAGGTATCGCCGTGGCCCACGGACGGGGTGTGATCCTGTGTACGGCGGAGCGACTGGGCGTACCCATATTCGAATATACCCCCATGCAGGTGAAGCAGGCGGTGGCCGGTTACGGCCTGGCGGACAAGAAGCAGGTGATGGACATGACAAAGCGGCTTTTGAAGCTGAAGGCAGTGCCGAAGCCGGACGACGCGGCAGACGCGCTGGCCATCGCCATATGCCATGCCCGCAGCGCTACCAGCCTGCTGCGGCGTAAGGACCCCGACGTGAAGGAGACTGTCTGATATGTATTATTATGTGAACGGCACCGTAGCGGAGATCGATGCGGGGCTGGCGGTCATCGACTGCAGCGGCGTGGGCTACGCCTGTGCCACGACGAACTATACGCTCTCCCAGCTGAAAAAGGGCGCACCGGCCAAGCTGTACACCTATCTGAATGTACGCGAGGACGCCATGGAGCTGTTCGGCTTCGCCGATCAGAGTGAGCTGCGGAGCTTCAAGCTGCTGATCGGCGTATCCGGCGTAGGCCCCAGGGCGGCGTTGTCTATCCTGTCCGCCGTAACACCGCAGCAGTTGGCGCTGGCGGTGGTGACAGAGGATGAAAAAGCACTGACTGCCGCCAACGGCATCGGCAAAAAGATCGCTCAGCGGGTGATACTGGAACTGAAGGATAAGCTGGCACGGGAGGAAGCGCTGGGCGGCACATCCGTTAAGGGCGGCGCGCCCGCGATGGCTGCGGTGCCCCACAGCAAGAAAAGTGAGGCGCAGTCGGCATTGGCGGTGCTGGGCTACGGCAGCGCGGAGATCGCCGCAGCGCTTAAAGATATCGACATGGAAGCGCTGACGCTGGAGGACATCATCCGGCAGGCGCTGAAGCGCATGATGAAGTAGAGGAGGGGCGCACATGAGCATTGATTTCGGGGCGGACCTGTACGAGGAGCCTATCGTCGCCAAAACGTTTCTCAGTGAGGATGCCAACGAAGGTTCTCTACGGCCCCACACACTGACAGAATACATTGGGCAGGAGAAGGCCAAGCAAAACCTGTCGATCTTCATTGAGGCGGCGCGGCGGCGGACAGAGTCTCTGGACCATGTGCTGCTGCATGGCCCTCCGGGACTGGGCAAGACCACACTGGCGGGCATCATCGCCCAGGAGATGGGCGTGAATATCCGCATCACCTCCGGACCGGCTATCGAGAAGCCCGGGGACCTGGCGGCGCTGCTGACGAACCTGAGTGAGAACGATATCCTGTTCGTGGATGAGATACACCGGCTGAACCGGGCGGTGGAGGAGATCCTGTACCCGGCCATGGAGGACTACGCCATCGATATCATCATCGGCAAGGGACCTTCTGCCAACTCTATCCGGCTGGATCTGCCGAAATTCACCCTGATCGGCGCCACAACACGGGCAGGGTCGCTGTCTGCACCGCTACGGGACCGCTTTGGCGTGACGCTGCGGCTGGAGCTCTACACGCCTGAGGAGCTGGCAAAAATCGTGACGCGCAGCGCTGGCATCCTGAACGTGTCCATTGAACCGGAGGGCGCTATGGAGATCGCACGGCGGTCCCGGGGCACGCCCCGTATCGCCAACCGGATGCTGCGGCGGGTACGGGACTTCGCCCAGGTGATGGCCGACGGCGTTATCACCAAGTCCGTAGCGGACAAGGCGCTGCTGGCGCTGGAGGTAGACTATCTGGGTCTTGACAACGTAGATCGACGGATGCTGCAGGCCATTATTGAAAACTATGGCGGCGGCCCGGTAGGTCTGGACACGCTGGCGGCCACCATCGGCGAGGAGTCGGTGACGCTGGAGGATGTGTATGAGCCATACCTGATGCAGATCGGCTTTTTGACCCGAACGCCCCGAGGGCGCTGCGTCACGCAGAAGGCCTATGCACATCTGCACATTGCGTTTACGGGCCAGCAGCAGCTGGAATTGTAGTGCGCAGAGACGGTTCGGTGGAATTTTTCGGTTGTTCTCCGTAAGAAAGCCGTCAAATTTGAGTTATTTTTGACAAAGTTACACGATTGACTTGACAAATTATTTTGTAAAAAGGTATAATAGCGTATGGTGAATGATACAAGGGCTGAATATGACCATCTGCAGACGCTGAGCGACGAGGCGCTGTGCGCTCTGGTAAAGCAGGGCAGCCGCGACGCCGAGGAGATCCTAGTAGGGCGTTACCACCGTTTGGTGCGCTCCTGCGCCCGTCCGTACTTTCTGGCGGGAGGGGATAGCGAGGACCTTTTGCAGGAGGGAATGTTCGGGCTTATCAAGGCAATACGGGAGTACGAGCCAGGACACGAGGCCTCTCTGTGCACTTTTGCCGAGACCTGCATTCGTCGGCGGCTGTATTCTGTGCTGCGTGCTGCCGCCTCCGGAAAGCATTCACCTCTGAACCAAGCCGTTCCTTTGGATACCTCTTTCTTTGACGCGAATCTCTCCTTTGCCCACGTCGATCCCGAGGGTTGGGTCATCGACTGCGAAAAAACTGCCGCTCTGCTGGAAAACGCGCGCAAGCTGCTGTCCGAATTCGAGGTAAAGATTTTAGGGTATTATCTGGACGGTCTCACCTGCCGTGAGATCGCAGAAACTGTGGGCCGGTCCCCGAAATCGGTGGACAACGCCGTGCAGCGTTTGCGCCGCAAAATAGCGCGGCAGCTTCTATCCGGCGATATCAGCAAAGGCTGAGCGCAATATATTTTTTCTCAAAGAGAGGGTAAAATCATGTACGAAGACAAGACCTTAGTGTGCAAAGAGTGTGGCCAGGAGTTCGTGTTCACCGCCGGTGAGCAGGAGTTCTACGCTGAGCGCGGCTTCCAGAACGAGCCCCAGCGCTGCAAGGCCTGCCGTGACGCGCGCAAGAACGCTGCCCGTGGTCCCCGCGAGTATTTCACCGCTGTCTGCGCTGCCTGCGGCGGCGAGGCCAAGGTGCCCTTCGAGCCCAAGAGCGATCGTCCTGTGTACTGCAGCGACTGCTTCGCCAAGATGCGTGAGAACGGCTGATCTGCTGACTGCACACTGTTAAGTAGATAGAATAGACCGCCCTCCGGTACGCCGGAGGGCGGTTCTTTATAGCGCAGGATGAGAAAAATCCTGTTGAAAGTTCCGGCATTTTGGGGTATACTATCAGCACAATATTGTATTTGGAGGTTTTCCAACATGATCGAGATCACGAAAGACACCATTATCGGTGATATTCTGGACGTTGCGCCCCAGACCGCGCCCATCTTCCTGTCCATTGGTATGCACTGCCTGGGCTGCCCGTCCTCCCGCGGCGAGACGGTGGAGGAGGCCTGCGCTGTTCACGGCATCGATGTGGATAAGCTGCTGGAGCTGGTGAACGAGGAAGCCAACAAGCCCATCTCGGAGTAAGCAAAAAACAACGCCACGCATGCGCTTGCGTATGCGTGGCCATTTGTGTAGGGAAATATGGAGAGACGACTGCAATTACAACCGCGGCTCCAACTGCTGGCGGACATGACACCGGCGGGCTGCCGTCTGGCAGATATCGGCACGGACCACGGGTATCTGCCGGTGTGGCTGCTGCAAAGAGAGCGTATCCAAAGCGCCATTGCTGCGGACATCGGCGCAGAGCCTCTGGCGCACGCGCGGCGGACTGCGGAGGAATATGGCGTGGAGGGTATCAGCTTCCGCCTGTGTGACGGGCTGGCCAATATCTCTCCGGAGGAAACGGATACAGTGATCATCGCCGGCATGGGCGGAGAGACCATCATCGCCATCCTGGAAAGTGCAACCTGGACGAAGGACGGCGCGCATACGCTGCTGCTTCAACCCATGACAAAGGCCTCAGAGCTGCGCCGATGGCTATCTGTAAATGGGTACGCCTTTACAGATGAGCGACTGGTGCGGGACAAGAATTATCTGTATCCGGTGCTGCGCGTGAACGGCGGCGTTTGTCCGGCGCTGACTGAATTACAGACGCTGACCGGTGTTCTGCTGGACGGCGACCCGCTGTATGCGGACTATCTCACCCAGCACGCCGAAAAGCTGCTTCATATCGCGGAAGGTCTGCGCCGCAGCGGCAGAGAGGACGCTCTGCACCGAGCAGAGGCCGCAGAAGCATTGGCACAGCAGATAGAAGAAAAGAGGAAAACCCTATGACAACGGTACGGGATATCGAACAGTATCTGTACGCCTGGGCACCGCGGGAATTGGCGGAGAGCTGGGACAATGTGGGTCTGCTGGTGGGTGACCCGGAAGCGGAGGTGCGCCGCGTTCTGGTCGCGCTGGACGTAACGCCGCAGGTGGTGGCCGAGGCCATCGAAAAAGACTGCCAGCTGATCGCTGCACACCATCCGGTGATGAACTGTGCGTGGAACCAGGTGCAGACAGTCCGCACCGATGACCGGCAGGGAAGGGTACTGACAGAGCTGATACGCCACGGCATCGCCGCCATCTGTATGCACACCAATCTGGACGCGGCGGCCGGTGGCGTCAATGAGGTTTTGGCGCAGAAGCTGGGCCTTTCCGACCTGAAAATGCTGACGGAGGAAAAAATAGGGCGGATCGGCACGTTAAAATGTGAAATACCCCTTGTGGAGTTCACCCATTCTGTGATAGAATTGTTAGGATGTAACGGACTGCGCTATGTGGACGCAGGGCGGCCGGTACACCGGGTGGCGGTGGGCGGCGGCGCCTGCGGCTGCTATATTCCGCAGGCTATTGCCGCAGGCTGCGACACCTTTGTGACCTCCGACCTGAAATATAACGACTTTTTGGACACGGAGGGGCTAAATTTGATCGATGCGGGTCACTTTCCCACGGAGAATGTGGTGTGTCCCGCACTGCAAGACCGGTTGACAGAGGCATTCCCCGCAGTCGACGTCTTATGTTCGACCTCGCACAGCCGCGAGATCATCCAATACTGCATAAAGGAGAAGTAAACCATGTCAGGACATTCCAAGTGGCACAATATTCAGAAGACCAAGGGGGCGGCCGACGCCAAGCGCAGCGCCGCATTCACCAAGATCGCCAAGGAGATCATTGTGGCCGTCAAGCAGGGCGGCAGCGGCGACCCCAACAACAACTCCCGCCTGGCCACTGTTATCGCCAAGGCCAAGGCAGCCAATATGCCCAACGACAACATCAAGCGCACCATCGACAAGGCACTGGGTTCCGGCAATACCGATAACTATGAATCTGTCACCTACGAGGGCTACGGCCCCTGCGGCGTTGCTGTCATCGTGGAGGCGCTGACCGACAACCGTCAGCGCACTGCACCCGAGATCCGCCATTATTTTGACAAATTCGGCAAGGGCATGGGTGCTCAGGGCTGCGTCAGCTGGTCCTTTGACCGCAAGGGTGTGATCGTCATCGACAACGAAGAGGGCGAGCTGGACGAGGATACCGTGATGATGGATGCACTGGATGCCGGCGCCGAGGATATGCAGGCCGACGGCCCCGTGTTTGAGATCACCACCGATCCGGACAGCTTCAACGATGTGGTCAAGGCGCTGGAGGAGAAGGGCTACTCCTTCGAGAGCGCGGAGATCGAGATGGTTCCCCAGAACTACATTGTCATGACCAGTGAGGACGATGTCCGCAGCATGACGAAGCTTCTGGATATGCTGGATGACAATGAGGACGTGCAGAACGTCTGGCATAACTGGCAGCAGGATTGATTGGAGAACATACGAAAGGCGGCCGCGAGGCCGCCTTTATCTATGGGGAGAGTGATTATTTGACAATAGAACGGATCGAGCGTGATGGAAAAGCGTGTGCCGCGATACGCGGCACAGAAAAGGTCATCATCGATGCACAGTCTGCGATGGAACTGCATAAAAGAGACAGGGCAGACGCCCTGTCTCTTTGCATATATCACAGTGTCCGGACGCCGTCCATGATGATGGCGCCGGCCAGGGCGGCCATCTCTTCCGGTGTCTCCTTTGCACCGCCGGAGAGCCACTCCAGCGTCAGCGTCAGGTTGCCGGAGACGATGAAGGAACAGAAATAGTCCAGACGGTCGCTGCTCCCGGAATAGAACCGGGCCAGGAAGTCACGCAGGAAATAACTGCGTAGGATTCCGCAGATACGCTCGGTATACGCCCGATCGCCATTGGGGCCCAGCAGCACCAAACATAGGTCTGCATTGTCCCGGGCGAAGCGGTATAGCTCCGTCAGGTAGGGAAACGCATCGACTTCGCTGGTGGAGTAGGCGTATTTCTTACAGACCAGGATCAAACGCTCGGCCATTTCGTCCTCCAGCCGCTGCAGAAGATCGCTGACGTCCTTATAGTGGATATAGAAGGTCCCGCGGTTGATGTCGGCACGCTCAGCCAACTCGCGGACGGAGATGGATTTGGAGGGCTTCTCAGACATGAGATCCATCAGTGCCTGCCGCAGCTGCCGCTTTGTCTTTCTGACGCGCCGGTCAATACCTCTCTCTTCCATACCAATACCCTCCGCACTCTTTTTGATCTGCCGAATAGTTGACCTTGTGTTGATTTTAGCACAAAAAGGCAGAAAGAACAAGGATTTTTTACAAAACCGCCTTACTCTTGTGGAAGATCAGGCACTTCTAAACCACGGAGACAGCGCATAGAAATAAGGCAACAGACAGCATTCGGAGGATGGCATTATGATGGAGACAACGTCTATTTATCAGGATATGGCTCAGCGTACCGGCGGCAGCGTGTATATCGGCGTTGTGGGACCGGTCCGCACGGGAAAATCCACCTTTGTCAAACGATTTATGGAGACGCTGGTGCTGCCGCACATCGAAAACAGCTACCGGCGTGACAGGGCACAGGACGAACTGCCGCAAAGCGGCTCTGGGCGCACCATTATGACGGCGGAGCCGAAATTCGTTCCGGAGGAGGCCGTGGAACTCCGGCTGGCGGAGGGCGCGGCCTTCTCGGTACGGCTGGTAGACTGCGTGGGGTATATGGTGGACTCCGCCGTAGGGCAGTTTGAGGACCTGTCGCCGCGGATGGTGATGACACCCTGGTTCGATCACGAGATCCCCATGACCGAAGCGGCGGAGATCGGCACCCGCAAGGTCATTACCGACCATGCCACAGTGGGTATCGTGGTGACCACCGACGGCACGATCACGGATATCCCCCGGGAGGACTACCGCGAGGCGGAGGAACGTGTCATACGGGAATTGCAGGACATCGGCAAGCCCTTCGTGGTGCTGGTAAATTCTGCCCAGCCGGAGGACCCCAGGGCAGCTGCTGCCGCAGCAGAAATACAGACACGGTACGGCGTGACCTGCCGCTGTGTCAACTGCCTGACACTGACGGAGGAAGACATCGGCGATATCCTGCGGGATCTGCTGTATCAGTTCCCTTTACGGGAACTGGATGTTTTTCTTCCCGAATGGGTAGATGCGCTGCCGGGTGAACACCCCATCCGCAGCGGGCTGTACCAGGAGATCGGCGAGGCTGCGTCCCAGCTGACACGTATCTGTGCACTGCCGCCATGCTTGGCAGCGCTGTCCCAGGGCGAAAATATTGAGAGCGCGGCAGCCAGCACTATTGATCTGGGCAGCGGCGTGGCACAGGTGGAAATACGGCTGCCGCGGCGTCTGTTCTTTGAAACGCTGAGCCAGCGCAGCGGCTTGCAGGTGACCGATGACGGCGACCTGATGCAGATCATCGGTGAGTTGGCGGAGGCAAAACGGGAATACGACAAGGTGGCGCCGGCCCTTCGATCCGCCAGGGAGACTGGTTATGGCATCGTGATGCCCGGCGTGGAGGAGCTGAATCTGGAGGACCCGGAGATCGTGCGGCAGGGAGGACGCTACGGCGTGCGGATGCGGGCCAGTGCGCCGTCTATCCATCTGATCCGTGCGGATATCGAGACGACGGTTTCCCCCATCGTAGGCAACGAGAAGCAGTCAGAGGACATGGTAAACTATCTGCTGCAGGAATTCGAGGGCGATACGGGAAAGCTGTGGCAGTCCAACATCTTCGGCCGCAGCTTCCACGAGATCGTAGGAGAGGACCTGCAGGCAAAGCTGAAGCGTATGCCGGCAGACGCTCAGGCAAAGCTGCGCCAGGCGCTGGAACGCATAATCAACGAGGGCGGCGGCGGACTTATCTGCATTATTCTGTAACACCGGATATATTCTCCATAACAGAGCAGCCGGGCAAACG
>ULRO01026915.1_pt1 | contig 15736 bp, 9 predicted proteins | sample 1955421 | NCBI WGS metagenome assembly ULRO01 (sample SAMEA4835682, study PRJEB28245) | human gut metagenome | biome: gut microbiome; material: fecal sample | place: Denmark | collected 2008 | reverse complement strand
CTCCTGTTGCTGTAGCTGCTGCTCCGGCTGCTGGTGGCGCTGCTGCTGCTGAAGAAAAAACTGAATTCGACGTAATCCTGACCGCTGCTGGCGCTGGCAAAATCAACGTAATCAAAGTTGTTCGCGAAGTAACCGGCCTGGGCCTGAAAGAAGCTAAAGCTATCGTTGACGAAGCTCCGAAAGCTGTTAAAGAAAAAATCTCCAAAGCTGACGCTGAAGCTCTCAAAGCTAAACTCGAAGAAGCTGGCGCTTCCGTAGAAATTAAATAATTTTGCTTAACGGCAATAAAAATTCCGCTGCATTGCAGCGGAATTTTTGCATATTTGGCTCTATAACAAATCTTGAAGGATTTATCCTAAATACCTATAATATAGATTATTTTATTTACCTGTATTATAGGTGTTTTTTTATTAAAGTTGTAACTAAGAATTGCAGTAATATTTTTGTCTTTTATTGTAATTGATTTACGCATTAAAATCATAAAATAGCGTGTTGCTTATAGTATTACAAAATGTTATACTTAAAATATGAAAAGGTTAATCAGTGGACGCCCTATGGAATGGGACGATCGGAAAAACGAAATCAACAAGAGAAAACACGGAATAAGTTTTGAGACAGCAGCGCATGTATTTGAGGATATAAACCGTATTGAATATTTTGACGAAGCACACAGCGCAGATGAAGACAGATTCATCGTGCTAGGGTTAGTTCGTAAGGTGCTGTTTGTTGTTTATACGGACAGAGGCGATGCTACAAGGATTATTTCAGCGAGAAAAGCCACGGAGGCAGAAACGGAGGTATATTATGACAATTACACGCAAGATGATTTATGAAGGTACGCCACTTACAGCGGAACAAATAAAAGAATTGGAAGCGCTGGACAGTCGTCCGGTAGTAACTGATGAAGAATGTCCTGAACTTACGCCGGAGCAGTTAAAACAAATGGCGCTGCTTGCTAAAAAGCAAAGGGCAGAACGTCGACGTCCTGTAATTACTTTGCGTGTATCACCAGCTACGCTTGAAAAAGCAAAGGCTACCGGCAAAGGTTATACAGGATTTATGAGTCGCCTTTTAGACCTTGCTATAAATAATCCGGAAATGGTAAAACGTTGTTTGTAAAAATTAAATAAAAAAGTTTATAAATATGAGAAAGCCTCCTTTGTTGCAATAAATACAGTTTAAGTGCTGTATAAAAATCAAAGGAGGTTTTGTTATGTTTAAAATATATATAATATTTTGAAAGACTTGATACGATATTAGAAAAATGATATAATGACACAAAGATGACCGGTCAAAAATAGAAAGAAGGGATACTATGAGTACAAAAATTTTAAAAGGAAGTATAGAATTAGGCAATAAAATTAGAGGCAGACGTAATGAATTGAGTTTGACAATTGAGGAAGCTGCGAAAAAAGCTGGAGTTGGTACCAAGACATGGAGTAGATATGAATTAGGAGAGTCAATTCGAAAAGATAAAATTATTGGCGTTTGTAAAGCTTTAAATTGGAATACTTTGCCGTTGCAAGAAGATTCATCGGGATTTGATATTGATATTAATGAGTATAAAAAAAGCAAACTTTGGTCTAATGATTTAGCTGATAGATTTGGAAACGAGGCTGCTATTTCTTTTATCATTGGCAGCGATATATTGTTAGATAATATTGAACAAGATTTAGAAGCTTTGTCTTCTAAACCTAAAGGTACTCATATTGGAGAACTGGATGCATCTTGGCTGGATGGAAGTTTGCCAGAGCAGTTTAAGATGTTTTATGATTATGATTTTATATATTATTTAAAAATGGTTGTAGTTAGTTATAGAAATAAAACTGCAAGTGGGGAGTGCTTTATTGCACATAGTGTTGTTGAAGAATTAGTATTATATTTAATTATGGAAGAATCACAATTTTTGATGGAAAATATATTGCCACGTATTCAAATGAACGAAAAGAAAAAATATGAAGATTGGGACGAATGGCCTTTTGATATTTTTGACGATATGGATATTATCACATTTTTATATTCAGATTTTTATTTAGAAGAAGGGCATACCTATCATTTTTCTAATTGGAAGAAAAAACAATTTTATTGTAAATAGTATAACCATTCACAATGAATTTTATTTGACAAATTGCGTAAAGTGTGATAACATATTATACTACAACATTAGTAGATTGCAGGTATTGACAACCGGTACCGGGGGTTCAGTGGTTGAGCACCGTACCGTGCTTATATGGATTTAGATGAGGTGCGTTCATCGAAGACAACATGCAAGGTCCTGAATATTGTTTGGAGCCTTGCTTTTTTTGTCATGGTAAAAACGCGCTTGTTTAAGTCTGCCTGACAACATATACATTAAGGGGTGAGGGATTACATGTTTAAACCGGTTCCCGTAGGTAATAGGACTCGGTACAGTTATGCCAGAATCAATGAAGTATTGCCAATGCCTCATTTGATTGACATCCAAAGAAAATCGTATGAGTGGTTCATGCGAGAAGGTCTTTGCGAAATTTTCCATGACATTTCTCCTATTAAAGATTTTACAGGTAATTTAGAACTTTCCTTTGAAGGCTTTACTCTCGGTGAGCCTAAATATACAGTAGAAGAATGCAAGGAACGCGATGCTTCCTATTCTGCGCCGTTAAATGTAAACGTGCGCCTTCTGTATAAAGATACCGGCGAGATTAAAGAATCTAAAGTATTCATGGGTGATTTTCCGCTGATGACGGAAACCGGTACTTTTGTAATCAACGGTGCCGAACGTGTAATCGTCAGCCAGCTGGTACGTTCCCCGGGCGTTTATTACGCTGTTACGATGGACCCCAGCGGCAAAAAAATGTATGGTACAACAGTCATTCCTAACCGTGGTGCATGGATTGAATATGAAACCGACTTAAATGACGTTATTTACGCACGTGTTGACCGTACCAGAAAGCTGCCGGCAACCGTTTTGCTGCGCGCCATGGGTTTAACCCAGAATGAAGATATTTTAGCGCTCTTTAATAACCATCCTTCCGTTGCTGCAACGCTTGAAAGGGATACGACAACTACACGCGAAGAAGCTTTAATTGAAATTTATAAAAAGCTGCGTCCGGGCGAACCTCCTACTCTGGAAAACGCCTCCGCACTTATTGAAGCAACCTTCTTTGACAACAAACGTTATGACCTTGCCAGCGTAGGCCGCTATAAGCTGAATAAAAAACTCGGCTGGCGCCGCCGCCTGCTGGATAAAGTGCTGGATCAGCCGCTGGTTGATGTATCTACCGGTGAAATTATTGCTGAAGCAGGCACCAAGATTGACCTTGATGTTATTGATAAAATCGAAGAAAGCGGTATTTTTGCAGGCCCCGGCCTGAAAGAAGTTTTCATCCGCCTGAAAGAACAGCCGATGAAAATTATCTGCACTTCCGATATTCCGGAAGACCACCGCACCATTACTGTTGAAGATGTAATGGCTTCCTTCGGTTATCTGCTGAACCTGATGGACGGCCTTGGTACCGGCGATGATATCGACCATTTGGGCAACCGCCGTGTACGCCGTGTCGGCGAACTTTTGCAGAACCAGTTCCGTATCGGCCTTGCCCGTATGGAACGCGTTGTAAAAGAACGTATGACCATTCAGGATGTTGATGTTATCACGCCGCAGGCGCTTATTAATATCCGCCCTGTTGTTGCTGCAATTAAAGAATTCTTTGGTAGCAGCCAGCTTTCCCAGTTTATGGACCAGAACAACCCGCTGGCCGAGCTGACCCATAAACGCCGTCTTTCCGCACTGGGCCCCGGTGGCTTGAGCCGTGAACGTGCAGGCTATGAAGTCCGCGACGTACACCATTCCCACTATGGCCGTATGTGCCCGATTGAAACCCCTGAAGGTCCGAACATCGGTCTTATCGGTTCTCTTTCTACCTTTGCTGTTATTAACAAATACGGCTTTATGGAAACCCCGTACCGCCGTGTTGACAAAGAAAACAAGCGCGTAACCGATGAAATTATTTATCTTACCGCTGATGAAGAAGATAATTACATTATCGCTCAGGCGAACGAACCTTTGGATGACGAAGGTTACTTTGAAGGCGAACGTGTAACCGCACGTTACCAGAACGAAGTGCTTTCCCTGCCGCCTGACCAGGTAGACTTCATGGACGTTTCGCCGAAACAGGTTGTATCTATCGCTACCGCACTTATTCCGTTCCTCGAAAACGATGACGCGAACCGTGCTCTCATGGGTGCAAACATGCAGCGTCAGGCAGTGCCGCTTCTGTGCACTCAGGCTCCTATCATCGGTACCGGTATGGAATATAAAGTTGCCGTTGACTCCGGCGTATGCATTCTGGCTAAAAATGCCGGCGTTGTAGAACGCGTTACCGGTGATGAAATCGTTATCCGCAAAGATGACGGCGGCGTAGATAAATACAGCGTATTGAAATTTAAACGCTCCAACCAGGGCACCTGCGTTAACCAGCGCCCGATTGTTTACAAAGGCGACAAGGTTGTTAAAGGACAGGTACTGGCAGACGGCCCTGCAACCGACCATGGCGAACTTGCACTTGGCTACAATGTAATTGTTGCCTATATGCCTTGGGAAGGCTACAACTACGAAGATGCTATTCTTCTGAGTGAAGATTTGGTTAAGGCCGACGTATTTACTTCCATTCATATTGAAGAATACGACTGCGATGCCCGCGACACCAAACTTGGCGAAGAAGAAATTACCCGCGATATTCCGAACGTATCGGAAGAAGCATTGAAAGACCTTGACGAACGCGGCATTATCCGCATTGGTGCGGAAGTACGCCCGGGCGATATCCTCGTCGGCAAGGTAACACCGAAAGGCGAAACCGAGCTTACTGCAGAAGAACGCTTGCTGCGCGCCATCTTCGGCGAAAAAGCACGCGAAGTACGCGACAGCTCGCTGCGTGTTCCGCACGGCGAAGCAGGTAAAATCGTCAGCGTAAAAGTATTTACCCGCGAAAACGGCGACGAACTTCCTCCGGGAGTTAACGAACAGGTTCGCGTACATATCGCACAGAAACGTAAAATTTCCGTCGGCGATAAAATGGCAGGCCGCCACGGCAACAAGGGCGTTATTTCCCGTATTTTGCCGCGCGAAGACATGCCGTTCCTGCCGAGCGGCGAACCGGTACAGATTGTGTTGAATCCGTTGGGCGTACCTTCCCGTATGAACATCGGACAAATTCTGGAAAACCATCTGGGCTGGGCAGCACGTGCACTCGGCATGCAGATTGAAAACAATGCCGAAGGCCTTGTAGAACGCCTGACCGGTGTTGGCTATGACGTTGAAAAATATGGCATCCCCGAAACCGTTGAAATCGGCAAATTCGGTGATAAGAGCATTAAAGCCGTACAAATTTCCGTACCGGTATTTGACGGCGCTCACGAAAAAGATATTAATGATGCGCTTGACCTTGCAGGTATCGACCGCAGCGCCAAAACAACGCTGTATGACGGCCGTACCGGCGAACCGTTCGATAACAAAGTTACCGTAGGCTTAACTTACATGCTCAAACTGCATCACCTGGTTGATGATAAAATTCATGCCCGCAGCACCGGCCCGTACTCCCTTGTTACTCAGCAGCCTCTCGGCGGCAAGGCGCAGTTCGGCGGCCAGCGTTTCGGCGAAATGGAAGTTTGGGCGCTGGAAGCATACGGCGCAGCTTACACTTTGCAGGAAATTTTAACCGTAAAATCCGACGATGTTGTTGGCCGTGTTAAAACCTACGAAGCCATCGTTAAAGGCGAAAACGTTCCTGAACCTGGTGTTCCGGAATCCTTTAAGGTACTTATTAAAGAACTTCAGTCCATCGGCCTTGATATTAAAGTGCTCAACGAGGACGAAGAAGAAATTTCCCTGCGTGATACCGACGACGATATTAACGAAACAGCGCGCAAGCTGGATCTTGACATCGACGGTGCAATTCCTGAAGCTCCTAACACGGAGATTGTGCAGGATGACTACACCACCGACAGTGATGACAGCGCAGTGGAAGACCCCGATTTTGATTTGATTGCCGATATTGGCAACATGAATATGGAAGCAAAAGATGCGGATGACGCCGCCAGTGAAGATATGGAATAGAAGGGAGCGATCGGTTCTTGTTAGACGTAAATAATTTTGAATCTATGCGTATCGGCCTGGCTTCACCGGAGCAAATCAGGGCTTGGTCCTATGGCGAAGTAAAAAAACCGGAAACCATCAATTACAGAACTTTGAAACCGGAACGTGACGGTTTGTTCTGCGAAAGAATTTTCGGGCCTACCAAAGACTGGGAATGCCATTGCGGCAAATATAAAAGAATCCGCTATAAAGGCATTATCTGCGACAAGTGCGGCGTTGAAGTAACCCGTGCCAAAGTACGCCGTGAGCGTATGGGCCATATTGAACTGGCTGCACCTGTATCCCATATCTGGTATTTCAAAGGTATTCCGAGCCGCATGGGGTTAATTCTTGATATTTCCCCGCGTTCTCTGGAAAAAGTACTGTACTTTGCCAACTACATTGTATTAGACCCGGGCAGCACTCCGCTGACTAAAAAACAGCTGCTGACCGAAAGCGAATATATTGAAAACCGTGATAAATACGGCAGCGCATTTAAAGTAGGCATGGGCGCTCAGGCAATTAAAACCTTATTACAGGAAATTGACCTGCCCAAACTTACCGCAGAACTGCGCGCAGAACTGAAAGAAGTAAGCGGCCAGCGCAAAATCCGCGCTGTACGCCGTCTGGAAGTTTGCGAAGCCTTCTTGAAATCCGGCAACCGCCCGGAATGGATGATTCTGGACGTTGTACCGGTTATTCCGCCTGAACTGCGCCCGATGGTTCAGCTGGACGGCGGACGCTTTGCAACGAGTGACCTTAACGATTTGTACCGCCGCGTTATTAACCGCAACAACCGTTTAAAACGCTTGCTTGAACTTAACGCTCCGGATATTATCGTACGCAACGAAAAACGCATGCTGCAGGAAGCAGTTGACGCCCTTATCGACAACGGCCGCCGCGGCCGTCCGGTAACAGGCCCGGGCAACCGCCCGCTGAAATCCCTTTCCGATATGCTGAAAGGTAAGCAGGGCCGTTTCCGTCAGAACCTTTTGGGTAAACGTGTTGACTATTCCGGCCGTTCCGTTATCGTTGTAGGCCCGGAACTTAAAATGCACCAGTGCGGCCTGCCGAAGGAAATGGCACTGGAACTGTTTAAACCTTTTGTAATGAAACGCCTTGTTCAGAGCGGACAGGCTACCAATATCAAAAACGCCAAACGCATGGTAGAACGCGCCAACAATGTAGTTTGGGACGTTTTGGAAGAAGTAATTAAAGAACATCCTGTATTCCTTAACCGTGCACCGACGCTGCACAGACTCGGTATTCAGGCATTCGAGCCTATCCTTACCGAAGGCCGTGCAATCAAGCTGCATCCTTTGGTATGTACAGCATTCAACGCCGACTTCGACGGTGACCAAATGGCAGTGCATCTGCCGCTTTCCGCGGAAGCACAGGCAGAAGCAAGAATTTTGATGCTTTCCGTTAACAACATTTTGGCACCGAAAGACGGCAAGCCTGTTGCCGTACCTACCCAGGATATGGTTTTGGGCTCTTACTACATCACCATGGTGAAAGAAGGAGCCAAAGGCGAAGGCATGCGTTTCAGCAGCGTTAATGAAGCTATGCTGGCATACTTCCATAAGGTTGTTGATTTGCAGGCACGCATTCAGGTTTATGTACCTAACAAAGATATTTACGACGAAGAAAAGAATGAAGGCGTAAGCCTTGTTACCACTACGCCGGGCAATATCATGTTTAACGAAGACCTGCCGAAAGAACTGCAGTACTTCCATCAGGAAACTGAAAAGAATGCTGCCGGCGAAGAAGTTAAGGTTTGGCATTTAAGCAAACTTATTAACAAAAAAGAACTGGGCAACCTTGTTGCCAAAGCACACAAGCTGTTTGGCAACCTGCGTACCGCCGAAATTCTTGATATTGTTAAAAAGAACGGTTATGACAACGCCTGCAAGGCAGGTATTTCCATTGCCGTATCCGATATTAAAATCCCGAAAGAAAAACAGCAGATTTTGGCTGACGCCGAAAAACAGATTGATAAAACCGAGCGCATGTTCCGCCGCGGCTTAATGAGCGAGGACGAACGTTACCGCAAGGTTATTGAAATCTGGAGCCAGGCAACGGACGATGTTACCGCAAAACTGATGAGCGCTACCATGGATAAATTCAATTCCCTGAACATGATGGCTGACTCCGGTGCCCGCGGCAACACCCAGCAGATCCGTCAGCTGGCAGGTATGCGCGGCCTTATGGCTGACCCGTCCGGCCGTATTATCGACCGTCCTATCAAGGCAAACTTCCGCGAAGGCTTGACCGTATTGGAATACTTTATTTCCACCCATGGTGCCCGCAAAGGCCTGGCAGATACCGCACTGCGTACGGCAGACTCCGGTTACCTTACCCGCCGCCTTGTAGACGTTGCGCAGGATGTTATTGTGCGCGAGGATGACTGCGACGTTGTAACCTTTAACCTTGTTAAAGAACGCAGCCGCCTGTGCAAACAAACCCTTGGCGCAAGCCAGAACAAATTGCGCGAAACCGTTATCGGGCGCAACCTTGCTTCCGGCGTTGAAAGCCCTGTAACCGGCGAACTGATTGCCGAAGCAGATACCGTTATTACGGAAGATATTTACAATAAACTTATTGCAGGCCACGTGCTTGAAGTTAACCTGTATGCAACCGATGATATGGACGGCGAAGCAACTGAAACCGTTCAGATTAACATCAGCAGCGAAGATGCCAACAAGGTAATGAAAGAACACCTGATGCATCACTTCGATGGCAAAGAAGTTGCCGAAGACGTTGTTAACGCAGAAGGTGAAGTACTGGCACATGCAAAAGATACTTACACCGAAGCAATGATTGACGCAATTTTGGCAGACGGTACTGTCCGCGAAATGAAAGTGCGCAACAATGCTATTGAAGGTATCGAAATCGGTGCTATTACCGAAGGCAAGAACAAACAGACGGTTATCGAATCTCTGCGTGACCGTATCATTGGCCGTAATCTTGCCGAAGATATTCTGGATGAAAATGGCGAAGTGCTCTATCATATCAACGATTATATTACCGAAGATATGGCAGACAGAATTGCTTCCCTGCGTGAAACCGTTAAAATCCGCAGCGTGCTCAACTGCAAATCTAAAGTTGGCGTTTGCCGCAAATGCTACGGCCGCAACCTTGCAACCGACAGAAATGTTGACGTCGGCGAAGCAGTTGGTACTATTGCAGCTCAGGCAATCGGCGAGCCTGGTACCCAGCTTACCATGCGTACGTTCCATACCGGCGGCGTAGCAGGCGGCGACGATATTACCCAGGGTTTGCCGCGTGTTGAAGAATTGTTTGAAGCACGCAAACCGAAACACCCCGGTATTTTGGCAGAAACCACCGGCGTTGTGCATATTGCCGAAGAAGGCGGCCAGCGTAAAATTACCATTACCGATAAAGACGGCATGGAAGAAGTTTATGCAATTCCGTACGGCGCAAAACTTGCTGTTACCGAAGGTCAGGAAATCGAAAAAGGCGACCGTCTTACCGAAGGTTCCCTCAATCCGCATGATATTATCCGCATCAGCGGCGTGCGCGCAACCCAGCGTTACCTGGTACAGCAGGTACTCGGCGTTTACAAATCTCAGGGCGTAGAAATTAACGACAAACACATTGAAGTTATGGTACGTCAGATGATGCGTAAAGTACGTATCGACGAAGCTGGCGATACAACAATGCTGCCGGGCGAATATGTTGATATCGGTGAATTTGAAGAACAGAACAGCGAGATGCTTGACCGCGGCTTGCAGCCGGCAGAAGGCCATCCGATTCTTCTGGGTATTACCAAAGCATCTTTGGCAACCGATTCCTTCCTGTCTGCGGCTTCCTTCCAGGAAACTACCCGTGTACTTACGGATGCAGCTATTAAAGGCAAGGTTGACCCGCTGCTCGGCCTTAAAGAAAACGTTATTATCGGTAAACTCATCCCTGCAGGTACCGGGATGAGCAGATACCGTGACGTTAAAGTAAAATATAATAACGTGCCTACTAATAACTGATTTTACTGCGCAACAGCAGAAAAACTTAATAAGTTGTAATAGGTAAAGTAAACCACCCTGTTTATTTCGTTTGGAGTATGCAGGGTGGTTTTGTTGATGAGGTGATTAGAAACGCACAATCTGACAGAAACTACTTCTATTAAGTTTGCCAAAACGTCGCTCCTATTTGCGTGCGTAAACACAACTCCGTAATATATTTATTAAAGAGCAAAATTTGTGAATCAATAATTCTGTTTAGCAAATAGCAGCATTAACCATACAACTCACAAAAATTTTCAATAATTTTAGTTTAATAACAGTAATACATGCTTATTCACTTCGTTCAAAAAGCGTGTTTATTACTGTTATTTTTTATTTTATATTGAAATTTTTGTATGCAGTTGTCTGGCTAATGCTGCTATTTTTAGTTTGTCTGTTAAAAAAGATAAAAAGTAGCTGCCCCGCATCACGATAGTGCGGATTAATGCGAAACTACGCTGCCGCGCCAACCTACCGGCAGGGATAAAGTTTCACCAAGACCAGTAAAAGTTAGATTTACTCTAACGGAAATGTCTTGCGAGGGGGGTAAAGGTATGCTAAAATAACATTATAAAATAATGTAAAATAAAATTATAAATTTTATTACAATCAATAAAACGTAAAAATTAAGGAAGAATCCATTTGAACTACTACCCGTTAATCCGAAAAATAATTCTCATCTGCGGCGATGCTGTTTGCCTTTACCTGGCAACAACAGCAGCAATGCTTCTGGAATTAGGAATAAAACAGCCTGATAAAATTGCCTTTCATATGCAATTTCTGCCTATACTTATTGTTATTATGCTCGTAATGTTTAACATATACGGGCTGTTCAGCCTTGTGCGCAAACGTATTGCCGATATATTTCTAAATATTATTGTTGCAGTAATAAACATTTACGTAATTGCCATGGCAGTAACTTTTTTCTTCCGCAGCTTTGATTATTCCCGTGTAGTTCTGTTATACAGCGGCGCATTTTCACTAATACTGCTCTTTATATGGAACTATATCTGCCATCAGTGGGAAATTAAAAACCTTCCGGCTTTCAGCGGCATTTTATTTTGCGGAAAAAATGAAGCTGCAAGGCTGCAAGAGAAAATTGGTAAAATTTACGGCATGCATAAAGCCATTAAAGAAGTTGTTACTGATATTAACAGTAACCAAAACTGGCAGAGCTGCGCAGATAAATATGACCTTATTTTTATAGGCGCAGAACTTGATATAAGCGCAAAAGAACAAATAATCTGCTATGGCAGAAGTGCAAAAAAACAGATGTTTATCGTACCAACAATGTACGAAATGGCGTGCAAAAATACCAGCCTTATCATAGCAGACGACATTCCTATGCAGCGCATTACACGCCTGCTTTTAACAGCAGAACAAAAAATACTTAAAAGAATGCTTGATATAGCAGTGAGCATACTGGCAATAATAATACTTTTGCCGTTAATGGCATTAACAGCCATAGCTATAAAAGCAGACAGCAAAGGACCAGTAATATATAGCCAGGAACGTGTAGGTTTATACGGAAAACCATTTAAAGTTTATAAATTCCGCAGTATGAAGCAGGATGCCGAAGCCCAAAGCGGGCCTGTGCTTGCCAAAGAAGGCGACAGCCGCATAACAAAAGTAGGGCGTTTTATACGTGCAACACGTATCGACGAACTGCCGCAGCTGTTTAACGTGCTTAAAGGAGAAATGAGTATTGTAGGCCCAAGGCCGGAGCGGCCGTTCTTTGTAGAACAATTCATCAAAGAAAAGCCGGAATACGCCTACCGCCATAACGTAAAGCCCGGTATAACAGGCCTTGCACAGATAGCAGGTAAGTACAATACTACTGCCTACGATAAACTGATTTACGACCTTATCTATATACAGGAAGTAAGCGTTAAAACAGACCTAATAATTATGCTACAAACATTAAAAGTGCTTATCACCAAAGAAAGCACCGAAGGGATAAAGTAAAACGTGGATAAAGACGTTGAAAAGACAAAGAATAAGACTGATTACAAACTAAAAACGAACAAACCTAAAAAAGTGCTTTTTACTGCGACAGTAGTAAAAACACACATCAATGTTTTTCATTTGCCTTACTTAAAATGGTTTAAAGAACATGGTTATGAAGTACACGTAGCAGCTAAAAATGATTTTATTAACGAATTATGTATAATACCAAACTGTGACCAATATTATGATATAAATTTTACACGCTTTCCATTCAGTAAAGCAAACATAAAAGCCTATAAACAATTAAAAAAGCTAATACGGGAAAATAACTACGATATAATTCATTGCCATACACCGGTAGCAGGAGTATTAACAAGATTAGCCGCAAGAAAGAGTAAAAATACAACCGTAATATATACGGCGCATGGTTTTCATTTCTTTAAAGGAACGCCGCTTTTAAACTGGCTTATCTACTATCCGATAGAACGCTTTTGTGCAAGATATACTGATAAACTTATAACTATCAATAAAGAAGATTACGGAAGAGCAAAACGGTTTAAACTTCGTAATAATGGAAAAGTTTACTATGTACCGGGAGTCGGTATTAATTTAGAAAAAATACAAAACTTAAAAGTAGATGTAAAACAAAAGAAAAAAAAACTCGGCATATTGGAAAATACACTTATCCTTTTATCAGTTGGCGAGTTAAATAAAAACAAAAATCATGAAGCAGTTTTACAAGCATTGAGTAAATTAAAAGATAAGAATTTTATTTATCTTATTTGTGGGCGTGGTGTATTAAAAGAATCTTTAGAAAGAAAAATACAAGAACTTCATCTTGAAAATAAAGCTAAATTATTAGGCTACAGGATAGATGTAATAGAAATTTTAAAAACAGCTGATTTATTCATTTTCCCTTCAAAAAGGGAAGGGTTGCCTGTATCTGTAATAGAGGCAATGGCATGCAATTTGCCGCTAATAGCAAGTAATGTGCGTGGAAATCGAGATTTGATAGCAAAAGAAAACCTGTTTGAGCCTGATGATGTAACAGCATTAACAAATTTAATAAAAAAACAGCTTGATGTTATAGCGACTGATGGATTAAAAAAAGTAACTTATATAAATTTAGAACAATATTCATTGAAAAATGTCTTAAAGCAAATGGCGGAGATTTATACAGATAAATAGGAGCATAAAATTGATACCTAAGAAAATACATTACTGTTGGTTTGGCGGTAATCCTTTGCCGGAAAGTGCAAAAAAATATATAGAAACATGGAAAAAATACTGCCCAGATTATGAAATTATAGAGTGGAACGAAAATAATTTTGATGTAACGCAAAACCAATATTGCAAAGAAGCTTACGAAGCAAAGAAATGGGCTTTTGTAAGTGACTATGCAAGGTTTTGGGTATTATATAAGTATGGCGGAATATATTTTGATACAGATGTCGAGGTTATAAAACCATTAGATGATATTGTTGTCAAAGGTTCTTTTATGGGCTGTGAGCGTGATGGTGATAAAAATAAGGCGGCTGCTATTGCAGTTGCCCCTGGACTTGGCCTTGGGGTAAACCCTGGCATAGAACTATATAAAGAAATGCTTGATTTATATGATACACTGCATTTTAAAAACTCTGATGGAAGTTTTAACCTAAAAACAGTGGTGCAATACACTACAGAAACTTTAGTTAAATATGGATTAAAAAATATAAATCAAATACAAAAATGTGCGGATATATATATATATCCACGGGAATATTTTTGCCCTAAAAATATAGATACAGGCGTTTTAGAGATAACAGAAAATACTTATACAATCCATCATTTTGAAGGTACATGGGTGAGCAGTTGGGGAAAGTTTAAACAGAAAATAAGATTTTTAATGAGTAAAGTTTTTGGCAAAGATTTTGTTGAGTGGTTAGTGCAAATAAAAAATGATAACAGTTTTAACACCAACTTATAATCGAAAAGAAAATTTAAAAAATTTGTATAAATCTTTAGTAAATCAAACTGATTATAATTTTCAATGGTTAATTATTGATGATGGAAGTACTGATAATACCAAAGATTTAGTTGATAGTTTTGATAACTGTCATTTTCAAATTAATTATTATTATAAAGAAAATGGTGGCAAGCATACTGCATTAAATTTTTCACATCAGTATATTAACGGTGATTGGACTATTATTGTTGATAGTGATGATGTTTTAATTGAAAATGCAATAGCTTTAATATATGGGTATATAAAAAAGTATGGTAATAGAAAAGATATAGGTTCTTTGTCGTTTTTAAAAAGCGACTGTTCTGGTAAAATTTTGTCACCACAAGTATATAAAAATGATTATATTTCTAATGTTATAGAATATAGAATAAATAGAAATATAAAAGGCGATCAAGCAGAAGTTTATAGAACGAATATTTTCAGGAAATTTAAATTTCCTGTTTTTAGAGGAGAAAAATTTTTAGGAGAAGATTATCTTCATATTAATGCAGCTTATGTTTCTAATACAGTTTATATAAATAAGGTTATCTATTTAGCAGAATATAGAGATGATGGTTTAACAAAGGCGGGAAGAAGATTAAGAATATCAAATCCTTTAGGTGGTATGCTTCATGGAAGTTTATATTTTTCCAAACGTTTTAAAGTAAAATATCGCATTAAAGGTATGATGCTTTATATATGTTATGGAATATTTGCAAGGAAATCTATAATAGAGTTATTTGTTAATTCTGAATATAAACTATTATATATTATTGCTTTACCATTCGCTATTTTATTAAATGTACTTTGGAGATTGAAATATTTATGGATGAAAAAATAAATATTATTGTACCTGTATATAATACAGAAAAATATATTGAATATTGTTTAAATTCATTGATAAATCAGACATATAGAAATATAAGAATTATTTTAGTAGATGATGGAAGTTCTGATAAAAGTAAAAATATTTGTGATGAATATGCTCTTAAGGATAATAGAATTTTTGTAATTCATCAGCCTAATTTTGGTCAAGCGGTAGCAAGAAATAAAGGGATTGATAAATGTAGAGCTGGAGAATATATTTTATTGGTGGATAGTGATGATTGGATAGATTTAGATATGTGTGAAAAATTATATGGAGCGATGAAAAAATATGATGCGGATATAGCATGTGCTAAAGGATGTTTTGAATATCCAAATCATACAGTTAAGTTGATGGAAAAAATAATTGAAAAAGAATTAAAAGATAAAAGAGAATTTTGCTTAAATTTTCTTAATCGTAGTAATTCATTTTGTTTTGGCACAGTAGGTAAATTATATAAAAGTTCAATTTTTGATACGATAAGGTATCCGGAGGGTGTCTATTATGAAGATATCTATATAGGTATGGACTGTTTACTTGAGGCAAATAAAATTGTCGTAGGAGTTGATTCTTTTTATCATTACAGGCAAAATCCAAATAGTACAATACGTAAATTTAAAGATAAATTATATTATGATGCATTAGAGGCAGTGAAGCATAATCTTAATACAATAAAAAATTTTTATCCTGATTTATTTGATTTGGCGAGTAGTCATTTATTTTTAACTAAATTTTATACTTTAGATTTAATAATATTGAGTAATGTCAAAAATAGCAAATTGGAATATATTATAAAAAATAATTTA
>ULRO01022356.1_pt1 | contig 15799 bp, 14 predicted proteins | sample 1955421 | NCBI WGS metagenome assembly ULRO01 (sample SAMEA4835682, study PRJEB28245) | human gut metagenome | biome: gut microbiome; material: fecal sample | place: Denmark | collected 2008 | reverse complement strand
AATGGTTGTCGGAGAGTGTCTGCGGCAGACGGGAGCGTTTCCGGTTCAGGGAGATTAGCCTGCCGGATTTGTCTGTCAGAGCCTGGTAAAAAGCCACAGCGGCGATGTTGCCGATTTTTCATTTGTTTTTCATAATGTTACAGATTTTTGACAAAAATGTCATTTTTGGACTGGATTTGGGTCGAAAAATGTGATATGTTAATGGCGTCTTGGGGCTCCGAGGGGCCGTCTTACTGATCATTAAAAATGAATAGGAACAGATTTATGAATAAAAAGAGTTCTTCCGCTTTTGCGTTTAATTCCGGTGATTTTGTAGTTTATCCGGCTCACGGCGTCGGTAAAATAGCCGATATTGCCAAGCAGAAAATAGCCGGTTCGGAATTGGAGCTGATAGTGGTCAATTTTGACAAGGATAAAATGACGCTGAGGATTCCGATGGCCAAAGCCGAGAACATCGGTTTGCGCAAAATTTCCGGCGCGGATACGATGAACGACGCGCTCAGCGTTCTGAAAGGCAAAGCTAAGGTAAAGAAAATCATGTGGTCGCGCCGTGCTCAGGAATATGAAAACAAAATCAATTCCGGCAATCCGGTTGCGATTGCCGAAGTCGTCCGCGATTTGTACCGCAGCGAAAATTTGGCCGAACAGTCTTACAGCGAGCGGCAGATTTATGAACAGGCGCTGGATCGGCTGGCAAACGAGGTTGCAGTCTGTGAAAATATTTCGTCAGCCGACGCAACCAAAAAGCTGCTTGACATTCTGGCCAAATAGGCTTTGCGGCATTTTGCATTAAAAGGCTTTCGCCACGGCGAAGGTCTTTTTTTTTGCGACTCCGCGGCTTTGCAAATAAGACTCCGCAAAAGGCCGGTTTCCTGTGCAGAAAATGTCTGGCAAGCGGAAAATGCGGTTTGCATTTTGTTGTGCATAAGCTTGTGAACAAGAAGAAAGCGGCGTTGCGAATCTGCTGCCGGTTCTTTAAAAGTTAACCATAAGTTAATTTTCAGAGGCAAAGGGCAGAGCCATGTTTGAAGAACCGGAATATGTTACTTCGCAGACCGACGACATCGTGATTTCGGCTTGTCCGACGCTGGTTGAGGAAAATCGTCGCGCGCAGGAGTTCCTGTGGGGATATTATCTGCGGATTGAGAACAATTCGGCCAAAAAAATTCAGCTGTTGGGCAAAAACTGGAATGTTACCGACAGTTTCGGCAACCGTTTTTGTGATGATTCCGCCGGATTTAAAGGCGAGCTTCCCGAACTGGAACCCGGCGAATGTTTTGAGTTCAGTTCAATGATGCCTTTGAATGCCGCCGACGCCGTTTTTTACGGCAGTTGCAAAATTCAGGAAGCCGGACAGAAAACCGTCAAGGAAATTAAGATTCCGACTTTTTCGCTTTCAGCCGGGACAAAAGCCGCGGTAGCGCTGAACTAGTTGTATTCCTGAATGACGCTGTTGTTGGCGACGTACATGTTCAGGTACTGGTAAATGTTCTGTTCCATGCGCTTGTTGAACTCGTCAAAGAGTTTGTAGACCATGCCGTTCCAGTACCTTTCCTTTTCTTCTATGTCCGTATCGGCCGGAATAGCCAGTTCGCGCCAGGCCTCAATGGAGGTTTCGGCGCTGGAGAGGTTTTTGGGGTCGGTAACTTTGATAACAACGTATAAGGTTGCGCGATATTTGATGCGGTCTTTGTAAAAAACCTTTTCCGATTTTTCGATTTCTTCGGTAACGCTGGCATCCTTAATGATGAATTCGGCAATTTTGTCGGAGGCGTAATCGTCGGCTTTCAGACGGTCTTTGGCCCAGAGACGGGCGGTTTTTTCAATTGAAATCGGAAACAGGTGTTCAACGTTCGGTCTGGTAAACGTCGGCGTAAATTCGGAAACAACTTCCACCCGGTTGACTTTCAGGTCAATCGGCGCCTGGTCGGTAAAACGAGGCTCCTGATAGCGTCTGGGTTCGGCTTCGTTATTGTTGGCGCAGCCGGCGGCAAAAGCCAAAACAATCAAAAGGGCGGAAATTTTTTTAAGCTTAATCATCTTTGCAACCTGTTAACTATTTGTCCGAAAAAAGGCCCTTAAACCGTTTAAGAGCCTTTTCAGGATATTAGATATTGTTTAATATAAACTTAATGCCGTATCAGCTCGCCTTTGTCGAAAACATATTTTTCGGAACAGAAGTTGCAGGTGGCGGAAACCTGATTATGGCTGTCGGCCAAGTTGTTGATTTCCTCTTCGCCGAAAGAAGTCAGCGTGTTGAGCAGTTTGTCGCGGCTGCAGCGGCAGCCGAAACGGTATTCCTTGTTTTTGGCAATTGACAGTTTGCTGGAATGGTAAAGCAGGTGCAGAAGTTCTTCCGGACTCAGAGCGTTGTCGAAGACTTCATCCTCTTTAAGGCTCTGCATAAACGTTACGGCTTCGTTCCAGGCTTCATCAATGTCGGCTCCCTCTCTGACTTTGCCTCCTGTTGCCGGAAGTTTCTGCAGCATGATGCCGGCAGCCTTCCAACGGCCATTTTCTTCAACAGGAGCCTGCAGGAAGAGTTGCAGTGCCGTTTCAATCTGTTCGGACTGTTTGAAATAACGCAGGGCGCATTCGGTCAGGTTTTTGCCCTGCAGGTCGACGACGCCCTGATATAAATCGGTGTCTTTGCCCTGATCGACTGTAAAGGCCAGATAACCTTCGCCCATCAGGTGCGGCGCAGCTTCGATTTCGCCTTCGGTTTTGCGGAGTTCCTGCGCTTTTTGAATGCGTTTTTCGTCGAAGGTTGCACAGGCGCGAATCGTACCGTCGGACGAAACGTCAACAACGACCATGGTAACGGGGCCGCTGCTTTTTGTCTGGAGCGTGAACAGCCCGTCGTATTTCAGCGCGCTGGCGAGCAGTGCGCCGAGCGCCGTGCTTTCGGCTACGACGGCCGAAACCGGTTTGGGGTAACAGTGCTTGCCGACGATGGTGTTGACAACCTCGTCCAGCCGAACCAGCCGCCCCATGAACGCGCCGTCTTCAATATGAAAAGATACACAATTGTCGAAATTTTTGTTAACCAATGGATTTTCCTTTGTATAATAAGTTTAAGCTTAGTTTTATGTAATGTGTTTTAAGGAAATTTGCAAGTGGCGGAAGAAGAAACGGAAAGAAAAAAGCCTCGGCTGGCGCGCAAAATTACCAGGCAGCGTCTGAAAAACATTGCTTTGTATTATCTGCAGCGTTTTGAAACCTCTTCGGAGAACCTGAAAGCGGTGCTGTTGCGCCGGGTTAACGTTTATGCGTTTCAGAATCCGGACTGGAACCGGCAGGAAGCCGTTGGCTGGATTGATGAAATTGTTGCCCAGTTTGAGGGGTACGGTTATGTGGACGATGCCCGTTTTGCCGAGATGAAAATTAAGGATTATCTGGCGGCGGGCAAATCGGTACGTTACATCAAAGGTAAACTGCAGCTTAAGGGGATTGACGAAAATATGGTTGATTCGCTTTTGGAAGGGCAGGATTACGACGAATATGAGGCGGCGCTGCATTTGGCGAAGAAAAAAAGAATCGGGCCTTTCCGTGCCGATGAGGAAAGCCGCCGCGAAAACTGGCAAAAAGACATGGGAACGCTGGTGCGCGCTGGCTTCGGCTATGATACGGCGCAAAAAATTATGGATTTGGAGACTGTCAGTCAATCTTGACAAATTTTGTCTAAAACTGTAAACTCTTGGCAGTTTGTTGTTTTGCGAAGAGTTTTTCTGATGTCTCAAATTTCCATACAGGATATTGCCGCCGGCATTGACCGGCGTTTTTGGTCGCCGCGGCGTTTAAATGCGCTGTTTATGAGTCAGGTTATGAAAGACGGCGAAACCATGCGCAATTTGATTCACGGCGGCGATCAGGCTGCTTCCGATGCGGTTTTGCAGGCGTTAATAGCTTATTATGAATCCCGGGACAAAGGACAGCTGGTTGAACGGATGGCACAAATCGGGCTTGACTATCCCTTTATCGGATTCTGGAAACAGCGTCAGGAAGACAAAAACCGCGACGAATCGCAGCCCAGCCGGGAAGAGCTGGAAACAATGAAGCGTTTGGCTGCATATTCGGCCGCCGATCCGGACAAGTTTTGGGCTGATGACGAGACCTGTGAAAAGGCGGCGATTTTTGCCAAATATTACGGCGACTTTTTCTATTACAGCCGGGCCGGTCATTATATTGTTGACGAGACTGTGCCCGTTGCGGTTTATGAGAACAAAATGCCCTATACGCTTTTTGACGGTACATACCGGGAGAGCCGCTGGCTGGATTTGTCGCTTTACGACAAACCGCAGACTCTGGAAGTAAGAGATTTGTTTGCGGCGCCGTTCCCGCAGCGCAAGTATGTTAACGCGACGGTGATTGACGTTTTGCGAAAGACGGCGGTATCCCGGAAAATGGCCAATTATGAGCGGCCTTACACCGGTAACGGGGTTCTGGACAAAGTTTGCAACGAGATTTATGACGAGACGGTGTTGTCCGCTCCGAAGTTCGTGAAAGCGATAACGCTGCTGAATCGCCGTCTGGCAGAAGCCTTAGATGGCGAGGGTTCTGTCGGAAACGGGGATTTTGACGCGGCGGCGATGCTGATTGAACGTTCGGGGCAATATTTTTCCGGGTTGGATTATGCCGCGCAGTTTGGTTTTTATAAAAGTGATGCCGGAAAAGAGTTGATGAAGTTTTCTTTTATGACGACCTTTACACGGCGTAAAAGATTCAGTGAACAGGCGATGAACAATTATGTTGAAGCCGTGGCTAACGCCGGACACTGGATGAACGGCCAGCAGCTGATCACGAAAATGATTTTGAAAAACACCCGGAATCTGGGCGGCATCAACCGCGGGCTGCTTGAGTTGAACATTATTCGCCCGCGGCCGGAAAATTTTTACGGCATGGACAGTCCGAACTTCGTTCGAATTTTGAACGAGTATTATGACCGGGATTTGGAACGAATGAATTATGGAGCGCTGGTTTTGAAGATAAAACCGGACAAAAAGGCTAATAGACCACTTTGCTTAAATATAAACCGCAGGCCGGAGCGGTAGGGCCGGCGGCTTTGCGGTCTTTGGCTTCCAAAATCCGTTTAACGTCATCAGGCTGCAAATGTCCGTCGCCGACCATTTTTAACGTGCCGACCATGTTGCGTACCTGATGATGCAGAAAAGAACGAGCTTCTACAATAAAACGGATTTCCTCGCCGCAAACTTCAATATCTAATTTATCCAAAGTCTTTAAGGGAGATTTTGCCTGACAGGCGGCCGCCCGAAAAGAACTGAAATCATGGTGTCCAAGCAGGTATTTTGTTCCTTCCCGCATTTTTTCAACATCAAGAGGTACCGGCACCCACCATACCCGGTTCTTTTCCAGGACTGCCGGTGCGCGGCGATTCAACAGGCGATAGACGTAACCGCGCCCTTTGGCGCTGAAACGGGCGTGGAAATCGTTGCCGGTCTTTTCAACCGAAATTACGCTGATTGGGGCTTCCATGTCTCTTAACCGGGCGTTCATGGCTTCGCGCAATTTCCAGTCTTCCAGATCTTCTTTCAAGTCAAAATGCGCTACCTGGGCCAGGGCATGAACGCCGGCGTCAGTCCTTCCCGCTCCGTAGACAATAATTTTATTGGGCACCTGCAGGTGCTTTCCGGTACTCGCCTCCTCACGTACGTCTATGTACGCTGCGGGTCTGCGTTCCGTGGAAGCACCATCATGTGCCTCACTAAAATCATTGTCGTCTAAGGCGGCATTGGGCACCTGCGGACATTCATCGGCCGGTGCCGGTGTGAAACAGCTCAGCGATTTTTGCAGATAGTCCTGAACGGACGGGCCGTCCTGCTGTTCCTGCCAGCCGAGAAGGCCGGTGCCGTCATATTCAATGGTAAGTTTATAGCGCATTGGTTTCCGTTCAAAAGTTAAGGGGCTTTTCTGCCCCTTAACCTATCTCAATTTGTTTTAATTTGCAATGTTTATGCGGCTGCGGCCGACTTGTCTGCGGAAAGGTTAAAAAAACCGAGTTTTTCCTGAATTTTCCAGATAACGCGCAGCGCGTCGAGGGCGTTTTGTCCGGTAATGCGCGGCGTCGCTTCGCCACGGACGCAGCTCAGGAAGTGATTCAGTTCGGCGGACAGCGGCTGGTTGGTCGGAATGAACAGCTGTTCGACGCTGCCTTTCAGACCGTAGTTCATCCATTCCGGAATGTTTTCCGGATTGACATAGGGCATGCGCCCCTGAGAGTGGACGTTAATGCTCTGGTTGATGAAATCCATATCAATATAGTTGGTGTCGGTGGTAACCGTCAGCGTGCGGACACGAGCCTGCGTAATGCGGCTGGCCGTAATGTTGGCGGTGGCGCCGTTTTCAAATTCGAGCAGGGCGGTAATGTAGTCTTTGCCCATCGGGCTTTCCTTGGTTTTGACAGAGGCTGCCTGAATGTTGACAACCGGTGATTTTACCAGCGACTGAATGACTTCGACGTCGTGAATCATCAGATCCATGGAAACGTCGACATCGGTAATGCGACCGCTGGCGGCTGACATTCTCTGTGCGGTCAGCGAACGGATTTTGGAGGTGTCGGAGAGCAGTTTGCCCATCTGTTCGACAGCCGGATTGAAGCGTTCAATGTGGCCAACCAGCAAAACGACGTTGTTTTTGGCGGCTGCGGATATCAGGCGCTGACATTCTTCTTCAGTGCAGGCCAGCGGCTTTTCCATCATGCAGTGAATGCCTTTGTTGAGGAAAAATTCGCCGACGTCGGCATGGGTAACGGAAGTGGTAACAACGCTGACGGCATTAACGTTTTCGGCGACTTCTTCCATTGACGAAAAAGCCCGGATGCCGAAAGTTTCGGCGGCGGCTTTGGCCGCTTCCGGGAAAATGTCATAAACGCCGACCAGTTCGACGCCGTTCAGACTTTTGTAAGTTTTCATGTGGTTTTTGCCCATCATGCCCGCGCCGATAACGGCTACTTTGATGTTTTTAGTCATAAGATTTTACCTCTGAAGTTAGAATGCTGCTTAAATTTAGTTTACTTATAGCAAATTTCTTGCTAAAAAGCTTTTAACAAGTTGTTACATAATGTTACAGTTCGGCGTCGGGCCGGAAATCTATATATTCTGCGGGGTTGACCTATGAATAAGTTCGGGAAGCTTTCTTTTGTTTTGATTGTTTTGGGTATTATCGGTGGTTGTTCTTCCGCCGAAAAAGGCGGTGTCGGCGATAAAATCGAGGTTGACGAGCTGATTTTTGCGCAAAATCCGGAACCGGTCAGAGGCAAGCTGGACGTTTATGCGTCGATGGCGCGCGGCGTGAAGTACAACGTTGACGTTGCCGCGCAGGAGATGAACAAAAAACTGTTTTCCCAAAATCAGAACATGGCGCCGCAGGACATTATTCAGAACATGATGAACGTTAAAAGCGGCCGGGACAATCCGTTGTATGACAGCCTGCGTGCGTTGGACTATGCGGTAATTTACGCGATGGTCAATCTGAGCGGCAGCCGGTCGTACATTGACAGCAATATTTTCGTCAAGACTTCGCAGAATTTGGCACTGGCTTCGATAAAAGCCCACAAAGGCGCGTTGTTTGCCGCCAGGCAGCTGAAGGAAATTGCACGGCTTACGGACAAACAGCAGAAAAAGCTTAACGACATCAATAAGAAAGAAGAACGCACCGGACGGCTGACTCCGGCGGAACTGAGCTATAAAAAGGGTTTGGAAGTCGCCTTGCTTAAGCTTAAGGAAATGTACGAAGCCCAGGCTTTTGCCGTAGCGGAGTATGCGCATCTGGTCAAGGCCGAACCGAAGGAACTGAAACTGGAAGGACGGACTTTTTATGAGCTGGACGATTTGGACAAGAAACTGACTGTGCGGGCTTTTCAGCGCTCGGCGTTTAACAACCGTTCGGAATTTGACATAGCCAAAGAAATGGGGCGTTCGTATCGTTTTCGCGAAGTCGAATACAATCTGCTGAAAAAGTATCCGGAAATCGAGCGTCTGAACATTAACGGTTATGACGTGGAAGACGAAGTTTATGCCGAAAATCTGGAGAAAAGAGCCTATGCGCTGGCGCTGGGGCTGGTAAAAAAGACCGAAGCTTACAAAAAAGCCAAGGAAGGGGAACGCGACCGGCTGCGGGTAAAGGCTTTTGACGAGCTGGGAACGGCGATATTCACGCAGGTTGAAGTTGCCTATAATCTGGTACGGCTCAGCGAAATCGACTTTGGCGTTGTCAGCAAGCAGGCCGCTGATCTTAAAAAAGACATCAAACAGCGGGAACGCGGGCGTTTGTCTGCCGATGCGGAAATCAGCCTGCTCAACGACAGGATAAAACTGCTGGCTTTGCAAAATGAACAGAGCCAGATTGCGGCCGAAAAGGCGCTGGCTTTGCGGGCATTGTATTTTTACGCCGGTTTTTCGCCGTTTACGCGGACGTTGCTGAAAAACGAAATCAAGGACATAGTCGTTTCGCTGCGGGCATCTTTTAACAAAGATATGGTCGAGATGCTGGCGGCAGTTCCCGTGGAAGAGGCTTATGACGAAAAAGTCGGCAACGACTGGGCCAAAAAGGAAAACTGGCTGGAAGACCTGATGGAAAACAAGCCGGAGGTACCGGCTGCGCAACCGGCAGTGTCGGCAGGACCGGCCGTTCATGCTGGTTCTGACGACATCTTTGCTCCGTATGCGGATCCGGCGTATGATCGCAAGAAGGTTATGCAGCTCGGTTCCTATGTCGAGCGTGAAAATGCCGATTTGGAATGGAAAATGCTTCAGGAACTGTACCCAGAACTAAGATCCAAAACGCCGGAGGTTATACGCACGCGGATTAACGGACAGATTTTTTACCGGTTGGTGCTGCATTCTGAATCCGGGGGGTTCCTGTCCCTTTGCAACAGGCTGAGAGGGGACAGGGTGCAGTGTCTGCTTCGTTAAACGACGGGCTGGCGGCTGATTAATCTGAAAGCGGCAGCATTCCCTACGAAATGCTGCCGCAATTTCTTATAAAAATATTTGTCAAAAAACGAAACTTAGGCTATTATCGTGAGAAACGAACCAATTTATCCGGATTGAACATGGCAGAGAAAAGCAAAAAAGATTTGGAAATAGATTCTTTACGCGACAAAGCCCGTGCGTATAAGGAGCTGCGGGCGCATCAGGCCGGGGGTTCGGAGAGCGGCGGCAGCTGTTCGTGGAGTGCGGTTTCCCGGGTTGACGAAACGGTTAAAATCGACGGTCTGGACAATTTTCTTTCTTTCAAAATCGATTTTGTCGGCAAAAATCTGGAAGGTGGGCGTTTTGCCGGAGAGAATCTGGAAAACGCCAATTTTTCGGTGGCCAATCTGAAAGGCGTTGATTTTTCAGGCGCCAATCTGCGCGGCGTAGACTTTTCCGGCGCGGATTTAAGCGGTGCCGATTTGCGCGGCGCAGACCTTACCGGCGCGGTGCTTTCCGGCGCGCAGCTCATCGGCACGGATTTGACCGGCGCCAAACTTAACAAGGTCAAACTGACAGACATTGATATTGAGAACGCCATTCTGCTGGATATTGAAATCGATGAACTTGCTCTGCAGGATTTGCAGGAACTGGTGGAGTATCTGGCGAAATATTATCCGCATAAGCTCAATCTCAGCAAGATGAATCTGATGTTGCTCGATTTGACGAAAATCGATCTGAAAAACGTTGATTTGCGCGGGGTTGACTTTACCGGAATCGATTTTACCGGCATTAACATTATGGAACTGGATCTGAGCGAGTGCATCATTACGCCGCAGCAGATTGCGCAGGCGCTGGGCCGGGTGCCGACGCCCGAAGAGATGAAAATGCTGCTGGCGCCCAAAAAGAAAAAAGGCGAAAAGGGCAAGGTCGGCATAGACATGATGTCGCTGCTGCGAGATGACGGCAAAGAGTTTGGCACTTGGGACGCGCTTCATCAGGAAGGAATCAGCATTAAGCAGATTTTGGAAGCCGGGAAGAAAATATTCCGCCGTGACGCCAAGCGGCCGCCGGTCAAAGACAGCAAGATTCTGGAAGAAGTCAAATCGGCGCAGCAGAAAGCGGCAGACGAAAACAAGGCCGCGCTGCGACGCCAGATAGAAGAACATAAACGACAGGAACTTGAAAACCGCCGCAGCAAAAAGCTTGAGCTTGAACAGGAAGTCAGGCGCGAGGCCGCCGGAAAAGAAGAAAGGCGCGAAGAAAAGGCGGAACGGCCGATAGATGTTCGTATTCTGTCCAGAGGCGGCAATGAGCGATGAGCGGGGCAGCGGCGAAAAGATAACCGGCGCGGTCTGGCTGCGCGGCATTTTATGGCTGCTGATGTCTTTTTTGTTTTTGTACGTTTGCGGAACGGCTTGTCTGGCGGCGGCGCATTTTGTTCAAAACGGCGTTAACGAAAAATCGCTGCAAGATGTCGGCGGTTTTCTTCTTAAGCTACGCCAAAATCCGGAATATTTGCTGGCCGCCTATGCTGAATGGCAGAGGGTTTTTATTTTGGCTTTTCGTTTCGGACAGCTGAACGCGGCTTCCTTTATTCCGCCGTTGGCGCCGCTGCTGTTTTTGATTTTGACGGTTGGCGCCTTTGTCAAGAGTCCTTATTCTTTCCGATTGTGGTACCGGCTGAACAATCATTTTGCCAATGAAACCGATATTGAAAAGATGAGGCTTTTTAATGACGGATACGGTGTTTTCGGACGTTTTTCCGGGCGGATTCTGCATTTGGGCAGAGCCCTGTCGGTTTTCGGCTGGGGTTCTCCGGGGCTGGGCAAAACCTCGACCGTAGCCATACCGAGTATTCTGGAAAGCGACGGCGTGAGCATTGTGGCGGCAGACTGTAAAGGTTCGCTGGTAAAATATACCAGCGGCTACCGGGCTCAGCTCGGCAGAGTTTATTATTTTAACTGGAACATGCTGGACAAGCCCGAATCCGGAGAGATATGGCCGCGCTGGAATCCGTTTTCGGACGGCAATCTGCCGCCCAAAGGGTTGGAAAGGGACCACTATCTGTTGTGGATTGCGCGTTATATTGCCGGCGGAAAAGACGAAAGCTACTGGGGTAAACTGGCGGGAATTGCCTTAGAGGGACTGTTGCAGTTCTACGTTTCGAAGACGGAACAGGCATCCGCCAACGATTATTTCCTCGGAAAACTTTTGGATAACGGCAAATTGAGTGCGGAAGACAAGGATATTCTGCTCAGCTATTATGCCTTGATGCCGGAGGAATATTCCGCGCCGGCGATTGACAATCTGCAAAACAACCGGCTGACAATCGACAACTATCTTCCTGTCGGCAGCTGGGAAAATATTCCGCCTGCCTGGCAGGGAAAGGAATTTTGCTTTGCAATGATGGTCGACTGTCTGATCGAACGCTATTATACCATCCGGCAGGAAGAAGCCGGCCGTGCTTACGGACGCTGGAAAACCATGCTCGGCAGCTTTATCCGGGAAGCGGCGTTTTTCGGTTATCATCCGCGCGCCAACCAGGTTATGCAGCATTTGTATTATCTGACTAAAAAACAGCGGAAGATGATTTTTGCCGTGATGCTTGAACCTTTGATGGTTTTTCGCAAAAATTCGGTTCGGGAACGAACTTCGTCCAGCGACCTGATTTTGTCCGACATGCGGAAAGAGCCGGGCATAAAGACGGTTTATACGGTTGCCGACAATCGTCCGGCGGCTTTTATGACGCGTTTTTTTACGGATATGCTGATAAAAACTTCTCTGGTTGCCGCACAAGAAGAGGTGTCGCCGCTGCTGTTCGTTTTTGACGATTTTGAGATTCTGCCGAAGTTCGGACAACTGCATGAGGGGCTGATTTACGGGCCGTCGGCGGGTTTGTCGTTTATGCTGTTGACCGACAATCTGAAAAACATTCACGACAATTACGGTCGCGACGGTTTGGAAGACATTATTACCAACACTTCTTATAAGCTGATGTTTGCCGAGAACAACCGCAGTCTGAGCGAGCATTTTAATCGGCTGGCGGTTTACGGCGCCAAGTCGGTGCAGATTCCGGCCACCGGAACCGGAGCGTTTCTCAAGGTCAGAGAAGGGCTTTCGGACGCCGGCTATTATCATCGGATTGCCAACGATTTGCTGAGCCGAAATCGGGAAAACGTTGTCCGCAAAGGGCAGCATCTGCTGCTGGCACAGGGATATTATCATTTGCCGGTGCGAATCGATTCCTGGTATTTTCTGCGTGACGAAGGGCTGAAGGGAAAAGCGCTGAGCGGTACGGCCTATTTTCTTGATGCCGGAACTGCGGCGCAGCGCAACGCGCAGGATGCGGAAGCGCCGTCGCTGCTGACCGTGCTGCGCGATGCCGGCATTCAGGTTGAACGGGAGGAAGAGGTTGACGCGTATCTGGCTGACCAGATAGACGTGGTGGCCGAGGGTGTGATGAAATCTCCGCAGGACAAGCAGAGTGCTCTGGCCGAGGACATTTCGGAACGCTGGAGCAAAGAGGGGCGTTTTGACGAGGAAAAAATACCGGAAACCGCTGACGAGTGGTGGATGAAAGAGGATTCTTTTTCGGTCAGTAAAGACGTTGAACAAAATCCGTTTGAAAAGAGCTGATAATTTCTTTTTCTGTTTTTGCCGCTTGAGGTTGGCAAAATTTCTGCTATATTCTGACAATAACAGTTCACTTTGGTTGAAAAGAATCGCAAAGACATGGAAGACACCCTTTTTTCGTCACAGGTTAAACGGCCGCTTGCCGACCGTCTGCGGCCGCAGACTTTGGCCGAAGTCGTCGGGCAGGATCACATTGTGGGAGAAGATGCGCCGCTGGGCAGAATGGTAAAGTCCGGAAAAATATCTTCGTTTATTCTCTGGGGGCCGCCGGGCTGCGGAAAAACCACGATTGCGCGTCTGATTGCCGAAAACACCAATCTTTATTTTGAACAGATTTCGGCGGTTTTTTCCGGCGTGGCCGATTTGAAGCGGGTTTTTCAATATGCGCAGGATCGCCGGGCGACACAAGGGAAGGGCACGCTGTTGTTTGTCGACGAAATCCATCGTTTTAACAAGTCGCAGCAGGACGGTTTTCTCCCCTATGTGGAAGACGGCACGATTATTCTGGTCGGTGCTACCACCGAGAATCCTTCTTTTGAGCTGAACGCGGCGCTGTTGTCCAGATGTCAGGTGTTTGTGCTGAATCGTCTGGACGCCGACGCTTTCGAGCAGCTTTTGCAGCGCGCCGAAAGGGAAACCGGCCGCAAGCTGCCGGTCAACGAGGAAGCGCGCGCGTTTATGAAAGAGATTGCCGACGGCGACGGGCGCTATATTCTCAATCTCTGTGAAAGCGTGTTTGCCTATGCCAAAGAAGGAGAGACCTTTGACAAGGACAGCATTCTGAAAATCGTGCGGTCTCGGGCACCCATATATGACAAGGGGCGCGACGGGCATTATAATCTGATTTCGGCCGTGCATAAGTCGCTGCGCGGTTCCGACGTGGACGCGGCTCTGTACTGGGCGGCGCGAATGATTGAGGCCGGCGAAGATCCCAAGTATCTGCTGCGGCGGCTGACCCGTTTCGCGGTTGAAGACGTTTCTCTGGCCGATCCGAACGCGGTAACGCAGGCAATTGCCTGCTGGGAAACTTATGAGCGACTGGGTTCGCCGGAAGGCGATCTGGCGATTATGCAACTGGTAGCTTATCTGGCGACGGCACCGAAGTCGGTCGGTGTTTACAAGGCCATGTACAAGGCACGGGAACTGGCGCGGAAAACCGGTTCTCTGATGCCGCCGAAAAACATTCTCAACGCGCCGACGAAACTGATGAAACAGCTTGGCTACAGCGAAGGTTACGAATATGATCCCGATTGTGAAGACGGTTTTTCTGGCGCCAACTATTTTCCGGACGGCATGAACCGGGTCAAGATTTATTTTCCGGTTGACCGCGGCTTTGAGCGCGAGATTAAAAAACGGGTCGAATATTTTGACAATCTGCGCCGCGAGAAGCAAAAGGCCAAAAAGAAAGAGGGGCAGGAATGAGCGTGATTGCGGCAATTTTTGTCGGCGGCGGCATCGGGTCGGTGCTGAGGCATCTTCTGTCTTCGCAAATCGGCAGCCACTGGGGAATTATGCTGGTCAATGTTCTCGGTGCGATGCTGATCGGCATGGCGTATGCGTATTTTGCCGACCGAGCCGGTCTGCGTCCGGAAACCAGGGCTTTTATTATTACCGGTCTGTTGGGCGGTTTTACGACTTTTTCGACTTACATGCTTGATTTTAACCTGTTGCTCGACAGTCGGCGGATTTATGAGGCGCTGTTTTATCTGCTGGGTTCGGTGGCGGTCGGAATTGTATTTTTGGCTGTCGGAATAAAAATCGCCAAAATGTGTTTTTAAGCTTTGTTGACAATTTTGTCCAACTGCTCTATCCTTATATCAGAAGCAAGGGAGAGCAAAATGTTGGAATTGGCGGAAGATGAACAGCAGGCTTTTATCGAGGACAGCAAAAAAAGGGTCTTGGGCGGTTTGAAGGCCTCAAAACGACCGACGTTTACGCTGGTATTGGGCGCTCAGGGCGTCGGAAAGTCGTCGTTGACGGCGCTTTTTGAAAATGCGGCAGTCATTTCGCCGGACGCTTATGTTGCCGATTATTATGCCGCCGTCGGCATCGATCCGCGGGATAATCCGTATGATCGGGAAATCGGCGATTTTGCAATGAGAGTGACGCAGGAAATTTTGACCGAAGCGGTTCGGCGGAAATATGACATTGTCTATGACGCGATGTCGATGTCCGACGCGGGCAGGCTGGTCGGCGGCGTGAAGTCGCTGGGATACGGCGTGGCGTTGAAAGCGGTTGTCAACGACATGTATGCCAGCGCCTTGAATGTCGAGGAACGTAAGCTCAGATATGATGAGGATTATACCGAATATGCGCGCGGGAAGGGAGCGTATCCGCAGGGGAACCCATTGGAGGTGGACAGCGGCGATTCAATTGTCCGATCGATGGAGATGATGGATTTTCTGGAAAAAGCCGACAAAAAAGGCGTTAAAATAGAAGTTTATCGGACCGGCGAAAAGGAACCGGCGTTTGTGACCGGGCAGGGCGGAGATTTTGCCGCTTTTGCCGAAACGGTTGCTGTCGGTGACAAAAGCGGGAACATGGAACGCTGTTGCAAACTGGTCAGAAAAGCGATGAATGCCGGCAAGGAAGACGCGGTTATGCGTCTGAAAAGACTGGAAAGAGAGTTGAATGGCCGTTGATAAAAAGTTTGAATTTAAGAATTTTGTTTATCATTAAAATTTGTGAAATATGAAGGAAAAAGCAAAGAAGGCTTTATTGAGGGCATCAGGAGCAGTTACGCTGAGAGAATTTGCCAAGGCTCTGGTAGAAATGGAAACTGCCGAAATAAACGATCTGGCTGCCGTTTTGAAAGAAGAGTACGGGATTGTGCCGGCAAAGTTGGAAATAAAGGAAGCTGCAGGAAACGTTTCCATAACGAAAAGCCCGAAACAGGTTTTAAAAAAGCAACAAAGCCGGGATTATTTTGTGCCGAGGAAAATGGGCAAGGTGTGTTCGAAACCGAAAAAGAGGTTTTGAAATTGAGCGAGAAACTGCCGCGGATGGGAAAATCCGGGCAGTTTTTTTTATTCTAAATTAAGAAGTTTTGATATATACTGGCGCAAATTTGCGAAAGGAAATACAAATGCCGGGCGTAAGCTTAATTAAGGTAAAGGAATCAGATGACGGAATGCGTCTGAACCGTTGGTTTTTAAAATATTATCCCGGGCTGCCGCTGGGACGGTTTCAAAAGCTGTTGCGCACCAAGCAGATTAAGGTTGACGGCAAAAAAG
>ULRO01010356.1_pt1 | contig 15927 bp, 8 predicted proteins | sample 1955421 | NCBI WGS metagenome assembly ULRO01 (sample SAMEA4835682, study PRJEB28245) | human gut metagenome | biome: gut microbiome; material: fecal sample | place: Denmark | collected 2008 | reverse complement strand
GCGATTGCAGTTATTTTTTTAATTATATTTTTCATTGTTTATCCTCCGTTTTTATTGTTTATCTGTCCGAACCGACAACATATTTCTGCAAAACAGTTGCATCTTCACCGCTTGTATTATTGAACTCATATTTGTAACGCTTGCTTGCGGATGAAGCAAGCAAATCTATAACAGTCCAATGATAATACTTTTGATTTTTTGGAAGATTCAACTTCATATTATACCTCTCAATTGTTAATACTTGTCTAAGTTTATCAATCTATTTTTCTTATGTCAATAATTATAAAATAAATTTGGCATTTACGGCAATATATGCGTATTTTTCCCGATATTAATTATTACAAAATGACAGACAAAATACTCGGTCATTTCTGTTTTAAACAATTAGTCTTTAAACAAAAAACAGACTGCACCGTGATGCAGTCTGCTGTAAATTATGACGCACGCTCACATATTACATAGTAACGGTCAAAACCGCCGTTGCCGTCACTTATGCAGGTAAACATCGTGAGCAAATCTCTGTCCTTCTGCAAATAGCAGTCGCCTGATTCGTTCGGCTTATTGACTTTGGTTTCAACGACCTTGTAATTGAGTGTATCCCAATAATTTGTGATTGAAACCCTGTCACCGATTTTGAGGTTGCGGAGGTTGTCAAAGAATATTCGACCGATGTATCCCGTGTGACCTGCAAGGACTGCGTTTGTATTCTTACCGCCGATCGGCAATGAGGTTGCACTCATATGTGCCGCACCGTAGCTCATATTTGAGCTGTTCGCACCGAGGTAAATCGGCAGACGCATATTTATTGTTTCGGCGGTAACATAACCGTAAATACCGTCGGTTATGCCGTAATCTTCAAGATTGACAGCAGCCTGTGAATAGGTATCGTTGCGGAGCATTTCATACTGGTTTGTTTCAAGTTTTTTGTTGTAGGCAACGCTGTCATTGAAAAGTCTGTCGAGGTCAGCCTTGAAAACAACGGGCTGTTTGGAAGTACGCTTGCCTTCCCTGTCAATTTTGTAACCATCTTCGTCAACCTTGCCGTCCTTGACCGCCTGTTCAAAAGAGCCGTCCTCAGCTTCTTCAACACGGGTATCAAAGCCGTCAGCCTCACCGTTTGAAATCTGTGTTCCGATAAAATTTGATATAGGGGGGAATGCGACAAGACCTATTCCGACAACGAGCATTGCTATTGCCACACCCGTAAGTATTTTTTTAATCATCGGAATCACCGCCCGAATCATTCTGATTTTCGTCAGCCGAGTCATCTCTCAGCCGTTTTGCACCGTTTGACTTCTTCTTTTTGCGTTTGAGCAGAAATACAACCACAAACACAACAAGAGCAACAAAGCCGACAATTATGCCGATTGCGACTGCATAAGGGATTTTGTAACCGAGAAAGAATATGTAACCGTTGTCAAATTTTGCAAGCGACTCGCCCGTTTCAATATACTTTGTATCGTCATAATCGACACGCTTGCCACGCACGAGAAGTCTGTGAGTATTAATGCCGTATGGGGTACAGGTGAGGAGCGTTACAAGGTCTTCGCCGTCAACAATCCGCAAGGAATTGATTTCCGAGGGGAGAACAACTTCGATTTGATCAACCTCATATTTCAGCGTTCTGTCGAGGATATGAACATAGAATTCATCGCCGACCTTCATATCGGTGAGGTAATCAAAGAAAGTTTCTCCCGGAAAACCCGAATGGGCAGAAATTACGGAATGTGTGCTTGCACCGCCGACAGGCAGGGAAGTGTTTTGAAGATGCCCTGCACCTTTAGAAAGAATCTCTTCGCTTGTGCCGTGATAAATCGGCAGATAAACATTGATTTTCGGCACATCAATATAGCCGATAAGACCGTTATCATCAATATTGAGAGTTTTCTCATAATTTGCACCGATTTTCTGAAAAGCCTTTTCGTCGAACGGGTCGGTAATTATCATATTATTTGAAAGGCTGTTATTGTACTTAGCAGCCTCTTCAAACATTTTTTGAGTTTTCTCACTCGGCATCTGAGCAACCCTGTCGGTGTACTCCTTAACCCTGCTTCGACTGACATAGTTATTAATTGCGGAACTGACAAGCGGATAGCTCATTATGCCGATTCCTGCAACGAATATTAAAACTATTAGTAAAATTGACAGCTTTCGTTTCATAAAATTTTCCTTTTCTGCGTGTTTTTGTTCCGTTGTTATTATACTACATTTTGCCGTGCAGGGCAATACACGGCGAGCCGCCGTATGGACAGATATTATCCGCATATACAGCTCTTCTGTAAATAGAACGGGGATGCGTTGCCGCATCCCCTGAAAATTACATATATCATATCACAGATTTTAAGATAAAGATATTCGATTAATTATTTAGCTGCTTTCTTTCTCTTAAGAACAAAGAGAAGAACGCCTGCACAAGCGATAAGTGCTGCACCGCCAACATAGAACATCATTGTACCCATACCACCTGTCTTAGGAACAGTTACAGGGTAGTTAGCAACAGCAACATTGTCACCGTCTGCAATGTTACCTACAAATGTATACTCCTTGCTCTTGTCAATGCTTACTGTAAATACTGAGCTGTTGAGGTTGTAGCCTGTAGGAGCTACTATCTCTTTTGCATAGTATGTCTGTGTAGCATCAAACTTGAATGTTGTTGCTGTGCCTTCGAGAACAAATGTAGCCTCACCGTTAGCACCTGTCTCAGCAACTACATTTACATTCTTGTCGTCAACTTTAACTGTAAGAGGTGTTTTAGCCTCTGGGTCTGTGAAGATCTGGAATTTAGCTTTAGCAAGCTTCTGAGTTGTGTCATTGCCGTTAACCTTAACAACCTTCATGCCGTATGTAAATACATCAGGTGAATTTTTACCGGGTTCAAAGTTTGTATCAGAATCGTTGCCGTAAACAAGACCGTCTGTGTTGGTGATAGGTGTGTTGAGCTTAGCTTTTTCGTTTAAATCAGCTGTGTATGTAACAACAACTGTTTTGGCATCATAGAAATCCTTTGATTCAAGTGTAGCAGATTCGAATACAACTGCGAATGTAGCAGTTGCCTTACCGTTCTTGCCTGTGTAAGTATAGTTCTTTTCAATAGAGTAATCTTTACCCAAAGTAAGAGCATCAACTGCGCCGTCGTACTTAACTACAACTGAATTCTCGTTGAATGTAAGACCTTCATCCATTGTATCAACGATTGCATACGTTTTTAGCTGGTTGTCGATTGAACCTGCTGTTGAAGCTGTAAGTGTGTAGGTTACAGTCTTATTGTTGTCGCCTACATATGTCTTGTCAGCTTTCTTGTCAACTGATACTGAGCTTGTTGAAACCTTTTCAGCAAGGTTGTACGCTGTCTGGCCAACAGAAACATACTCTTTGCCGTCGAAGTAAGGAAGTGCTGCGAGTGAGCTCTGAACACCTGTTACCTTAGCCGGCTTAGAAGTACAATATACATAGTAAAGACCGGGGTCTGTTACTGTTGCAGTAGCCTCTGTAACTGTTGAAGAAAAGCTGATTGTTGTAGCAGCTGTACCGAATGCAGCTTTGTCTGTCTTGTAGAGGTTATCACAAGCCGTGATGATTTGCTGTGACTTTGCATCTGAGTATGTGCCCTTTACAGCATCCTCAAGTGCTTTGTCGGTGATAGTACATGAGTACTCACCTGTTGTAAGGTTGAGGTTTGCAATCTTGAAGAAGCTGAATGTGTAATTACCGACTTTGTCAGTGTCAGTTGCATCAACTGCAAGTTTGTACGTAGCTGAATAGCTCTCTACTGCACTTGCTGAGAATGGGATCATGAGAGCAATCATCATTACTGCAAGAACAGCTGCAAAGATTTTCTTTGTAGTTTTCATTTTTACTTTCTCCTTTGTGTTTAATTTAATATATGTAATTCTATTCTAACCGAATGGTTAAACGGGTTGGGGTGGCTGCATGGCAGACACCGGCTAACAACGGTGTCCGTAGCAGTCAAAGAGGTTTTCTATGAAAGAAACATATGATTAAAAAATCACCTGTTCTAACAAGTTAAATCATATTGGGTTACTTTCTGCGTCTTGCTCTGCGTTTTTTACGAATTTTTCCGTAATAGATTGCGTAACCCGTGAACATTGTCACCGCAAGACCTGCAACCGACAAACCGAGAACAACATAGCCGTTCATACCGTCACCGCTTGCCGAAGGCATTGTAATTGCACCGTCAACATAATTATATGTAACATCGTAATTACCCTCAACAGGAAGTGTGAAGTAGGAAAGTGTGTAGTTCGGGGTGTAACCATCTGACGGTTTGTACTCAAACAGACAGTATGTTTGATATTTTGAAGTACCTGTTATATAATTGTCGGAACTTTCGTTCCATACAACTTTACCGTTTGTTTTTGTAAACTCGCCCTGACCGTCCTTGAAGATTGTCAGATTGTCAAACACAGCCTGACCGGTGCTGTCTGTCTTTTTAGAAACCATATGAGTTTTCATTGAGGCATCATTAATGATTGTATTGATATCATCTGCAGTAAAGATATCCTTATCAGATACCTTCATCACAGCAAATTCCGTATCACTTACATTACCGCCTGTCTGATTCTTCTTGTTTACTGTTGCACTTCCGTGTGTGGTTTCATTTTCAAACACGGCTTTTTCAACAGGAGAAGAATTGTTGAAGTAAGTTGCAAGCTGAGCATCGGTTTTGCCTTCAATATCTGAGTTCTTAACCTTAATGTACTTAGCCTCCGTTACTTCACCGTTTTCAAGAAGTTCAATCTCGGCAAGCCAGGTGTTTGTATCCATTTTATAATCGGATGCATTTTCACCCTCGGCAAGAGCCTCGGTAATCTTAAATCTGTAAACACCCGCAGTGACTAATTTGAGGTCTTTGAATTCAACCTTACCGCTTGCGTCAGGTGTTTTCAAATTCGTGGAAATTGTTTTTGCGCTGTTTGTCTTGATAGGTTTGCCGTCGGCATCCTGTTTTGCTGTATCCATTGATTCAAGACCTGTCAATGTATAAACGAACTTGCTGCCGCTGTAAGCCTGACCGTCAAGAGTCTTATTTACCGAAATGGCAATGTTTGTAGGATTAACCTTATTGATAAATTTAAGCGCATTTCCTGCTTCGGCGAGAGTATCAACAAATGTACCCTTGTCGAAGGGCTGATCGCCTACTTTGAAGGGAACATAACCTATAACATTTTTCTCTGTAATCTTATAGGTTGCACCTACAGGAATATTGAGAAGCTTAATGCTTTCGCCCTTTTTGATTGTGAACGAACCGTCCTTAGATGTGCGGTAAGCTGTGTCTGAATAACCACTTGCATTCTTTTCTTTGAGCTGATACTCAAGAGGATAGGTCTTGTAGTCATAGGTTGAATCGCTGCCGTCAAAGTCGAGAGCAATCGCAAATGTAAACTGCTGATTTGTATCGTAATCGGTTTCACCGTCTTCATTAACAACATTCTTTGAAATTTCAAGAGGTGCTGTCACTATCTTGTTGGTATAGTCGAGCTGGAGCTGTGCATAAGCCTTTTCATCAGCGGGATCCGCAAGATTGAATGCCGACTCCGTAGCTGAACCGCTACTGATTGGTGAACCGTCTCTGTTGTTAACAAGCGCCCAGTTCGTTGTGTATTTAAGCTTACTGCTGTTTGTTGACTCGTTAACCTTCATTTTATTGCCGGTCTTGAATGAGTTGTCAAAGTCAGCTATATAATTATCTTTAAGTGTGAAACCGCTGTTTGAAAGAGTTTCATTGCTTGTGCTTTCGTCTGATTTTGTAAGCTTGTAGCCTTTACCGGAGGTATCGTTGCCGTTCTCTTTGATTGTATAATCAAAAGCTTCATTAGCTTTGAGGTCATCTGAAATTTCAGAAACAACATAGCCTGTATCAAGTGCCTTTGTAACCTTGAGGTCATTGTTGGCAGGTGTCATTGTGAAGTTTACTGAGAAGTTAGACTCAGCCTCACCACGCTCCATATAGAATACTACCATATGGTATGTCTTGTTAGGATCAAGCTTAGTACCATTGTTGATTGTCTTTGTAACGGTGCCAAGGTTTGTAGGATGTGACGAACCGTCTGCAGAATACTGAGTGCCGTTACCGTTCCACATTTTACCGTAAAGATTTGAAAGTGTAAGGTCACCTGAAAGTTTATCGTTACTTACATTCTTCTGCTTACAGAAAATAGCACCTGTGTTGCTTCCAAACTGTGACTGCTTAAACTTGTAGAAACCGTCTGATACTTTATACGGTTGAACATACTTAGTTTCCGAACCCCATGTATAAACGCAGAAGTCAGTGTAATCACCTCTCTTAACCCAAAACTCCTCACTCGGAACTGTAACTGTTGTCGATGATGATGAAGTCGATGACGGAGTTGAGTAATCGGCAAATACATTGTTGGCAGTTGCGGTCATTGAATTAAAGTCAATTGAACCGCTTGCCTCTTTATGGTCACCGCCGAGGTCGAGAGCAAGTTCTGCGTTAGCGCCTGTTGAATCTTCGCCGATATAAACCCAAAGGTCATCGTCACCGCTGAAGTTAAAGGTTGCAGGTTCGTTGTCTGCAAGTAAACCGTCCTTCGGAACTCTGAAGTCTATATCAAGTCTGATACCGAAACCATAGTTATGGTTGTAACTTGTACCCTTGCCGGCTGAAGTATCAATAGTATTGAGTGTATCGTTCTTTTGTGCGTCACTGCCTTTACCCGTTGTGTTATTAAATGGGAAAATACCATAACCGTTGCTTTTGCCGCCGAAATTTGTCAATGCATCTTGTACACCATACTGTTCGCCCGTACCGTAGTTAATTTTGGTAGGTGTGAGGCCGTTCCATGTGAAGTAGATGTTATCGGCTGCATCCTTTGTAGTAAATTTATAAGTAGTAACACCTGCATCGTCAGTAGTTGTACGGAACGGGAAAGATGACTTATAAACATTGGCAACTTTTGCATCATTAACTTTTGCATCATTATATTTAGCGGTTGAAAGTGCCTCAGCATCAAAGTAAGGAGCCTTGACACCATTTGCAACCTGAAGATTGCCCTTGCTGTCAAGCCTGTTGTACATAAGACCCTGTAAGGACTGGTTATAATTACCGCCACCCCCTGCCATACCGTTGGAGTTGTTTACTGCATAGTAATAGTTATCATTATAATTGTTGATGTTTGTAAGTCCTTTTGCGTGGGTCTCAAATGTACTGTACCATTTATCACCCTTGAACATATTACCGAAGTAGAGAGGATACTTCCAGTCAGACTTATAGTTTGAAGCAATGTTGCTTATGTAGCTGTTGAAGTTATCAAACTGATACCAGTAATTTTCAATATCACCATCGTTGTTCTTACCCTGACACTGAAGATACCCTTTCTCCTGCTCCATATCAGACAAGTAGTCAAAGTATGTTGCGTCAACGCCTACGATGTTAGGATTATCTTTGAATGAATTTTCAACGACAGCACCATAGTTTACATTGTCTATTTCCGAGAATTTTGTCCAGCCTTCGCCTCTGGCTGTCTTAACATATGTAGCCGTGTTATCGTTGTAGCCCGAACCATCATATCCCGAATCTGTCGGATATGATGTTGCAGAAGATGCACCGTTGAGGTTATGTTCGTTCGGATGGAATCTTAAAAGCGCACCCGCCGGAATTTCACCTTTGAACACCACAGAACCGCTTACCTTGGTGTCTTCGGTGTCTTTTGTAAGCTCAACTGTTCCTTCATAGGCATCGTTGTAGTCAAAAGTTGCATAAACCTTTGTAAGCGACTTCCAGTCATCGTTTGAAACATAAACTGTTTTATATTCTGCTTTCGACTGTTTGTCGGGAGCTTGAACAGAAAGGTATTTACTTTCTTTGAACGAGCCGTCGGTAGAAAGATAAAATTCTGTGTCGCCCGTAGCACCAGAAATGTCGATGGTCTTGATGAACGGGTTAGTCCACTGACTTGTTGAGGCATCATAAAGAGCATTATCGGCACTGTATGAGTCGTTAATACCGAGGTCGCTTGTTTGTGTTTCGCCCTTGTTGCTGAAGATTACATTTTTATGGGATGACTTAACATCTACATAGTAGTAATTGCTGTCTGAAGATGTCTTTGTCATTGCAACACCCGGCCACTCTGCGTTGGAGTCAGTATCGTTTACCCAAGAATATGCATAAGCCTCATTATAGGTATTATTGCTGTTATTAAGATAGATACGGCGGGAACCGTTTGCAACAGTCTTTTCGGGAAGAGCGGGAAGAGTAAAATTAACCCCGGAAGAAAGCTCAATTTTTGTTGCACCGGATGGTGCAATGGTTTTAAAAACTCCCGACGAAGGATCTTTGCTTACTTTTTCTGTTTTAAGAACCATGCCGTCATCCTGAGCAAAACGACATGTAACAGAAGAAAAACCATTCCATTCCTTATTCTTGTTCAGGTTAATGTAAATCTTCTGATCCAAAGATGTTGCCGCAAACACATTAAGCGACATACCCGACACGGCACATATCGAAAGCATGAGGGTAAGTGCAAGCACAAGAGAAAAGCTTTTCTTTGCGGTTATGCAAAGCTTTTTACTTAATTTCATAATTTTTTCTTCTCCTTCATTGCCGATTACTTTGTTTTGGCAGTCAAAGTACAATTAAACAGAACTGCATAGGACAGTCCAATATATCCGCCAACTAATTATGAAACGCAATTTTTTGAATTTGTTCTTCTTTTTTACTTGTATACAATTATATAATATTTTATTGCATATTTGTAGAGGCAATACAGCCAAACTTTGGGTAATATTTTTGGCTATTTTGCATATCTGCAAGCACGATTTAATATTTTTGACCATAATGTGATTTTATCACTTATTTATCGCCATTTTTTGTGTTTAAGATAAAATATACCCATTACACAACCTTAACAGGCAGTTAAAAAGTCAATTTCGGCACTAAATTTGTTGATTTTTAATTCTTTTTTCAAAAATATCAAAAATTTTATGCAGGTTTACTCCAAGCTGTGCGTGCGGAAATATGTATTATTTTGCGATTGCTGCTTTTAAAATGCTCCAAAACCTACATTTTACTGAAATTTTCAGATATATTTTTATAATCAGTTTCTATATCCGATAAAATTAATCACCGAATACCTTGAAAATTCGGCACAAATAAAGGGCAGAGTATTGCTCTCTGCCCCTCAAAATGTAATTCACTTAAATCGCAATTATACAAACCGCTTTATGCAAACATATTAAAGATCTCTGCCGCAGCACTTCTTGTACTTTTTACCGCTGCCGCACGGACAGGGATCGTTTCTGCCGATTTTCTTGCCCTTACGGATAGTCTTGTTGACAGAATCCGTACCGTCTGCAGAAGTTTCTGTAGGCTGAGCAACCTGCTCACGGTGAAGCGCTTGCTTTACGGCGTCCGACTGTTCAACAGCTTCTTCATCATCGGATGCAGACTTTGCCGCTGCGGCAGCCCTCTGAGCTGCTCTCTTTGCCGCTGCAATTGCATCCTGTCTTTTCTGAATCTCATAAACACGCTTTGGCATAATGAGCATCATCTTGACAGTATCTTCACGAATGCTTTCAATCATCTCATCAAACATATCGAAGCCTTCAACTCTGTACTCAACAACAGGATCGTGCTGACCGTATGAACGAAGTCTGATACCGCTCTTGAGCTGATCCATATTGTCGATGTGATCCATCCAATGTGTATCAACATTCTTGAGGAGGTAAACACGCTCCATCTCACGGATTGTTTCCTCGGGAAGAAGTTCTTCGTTTTCCTTGTAGATTTCAAGAGCATCGTCAACGAGCATCTTCTGAATCTCTTCGGGTTCCATATTTTCAAGATCTTCAAGGCTGAAATCATACTTTGATTCATCTCTGATAAGCCAGCCTGCATAGTAATCCTTAAGACTCTGGAAGTTCCAATGCTCTGCAGGACCTTCGGGGAGATACTGCTTGATTGAAGTTGCGATTGTATCCTCAACCATTTTGAGGATTGTTTCGTGGAGATCCTCACCGTTAAGAACCTGATCACGCTGACCGTAGATGATTTCACGCTGTTTGTTCATAACATCATCGTACTGGAGGACATCCTTACGAATGCCGAAGTTACGAAGCTCAACCTTTTCCTGTGAGCCTTCGATAATACTTGTGAGCATTTTGTTCTCAATAGGCATATCTTCGGCAACATTCATACGCTCCATCATCATTTTCATTCTGTCACCGCCGAACAGACGCATAAGGTCATCCTCGGTTGAGAGGAAGAAACGACTGACACCCGGATCGCCCTGACGGCCTGCACGACCACGGAGCTGGTTATCAATACGGCGTGACTCGTGTCTTTCCGTACCCATAATGTAAAGACCTCCGGCCTCTCTTACCTTTTCAGCCTCGCCCTTAATTTCTTCCTTATACTTGTCATTCAGTTCTCTGAATGTATTTCTTGCATTGATGATTTCTTCATCATCGGTTTCCGCATAACCTGTAGCTTCTTCAATAAGCTCCTCTGTAAAGCCCTGCTTACGCATTGCGGCTTTTGCCATATACTCTGCGTTACCGCCGAGGATGATATCGGTACCACGACCTGCCATGTTGGTTGCGATTGTTACCGCACCGAGTTTACCTGCCTGAGCAACAATTTCAGCCTCTTTTTCATGCTGTTTTGCATTGAGGACATTGTGCTTAATGCCTCTCTTTTTGAGCATTTTTGAAAGAAGCTCCGACTTCTCAATTGAAATTGTACCGACAAGGACAGGCTGTCCCTTTTCGTGAGCCTCAACAATTGCATCAATAACAGCGTGGAACTTGCCGTTTTCTGTCTTATAAACCGAATCGGGGAGGTCTTTTCTTAAAACAGGCTTGTTTGTAGGAATTTCAACAACATCAAGCTTGTAGATTTCCTGGAATTCTTCCGACTCTGTCTGAGCAGTACCTGTCATACCCGAAAGCTTTTTGTAAAGACGGAAGTAGTTCTGGAATGTGATTGTAGCAAGAGTCTTGCTTTCGCTCTGAACCTTTACGCCCTCTTTAGCCTCAATAGACTGGTGAAGACCTTCGTTAAAACGACGGCCGTACATAAGACGACCTGTAAATTCGTCAACGATGATAACTTCGCCGTCCTTGACAACATAGTCAACATCAAGCTTCATGACGCCGTTGGCCTTGATAGCCTGATTTACATGGTGCTGAATTGTAAGGTTATCAGGATCGGTAAGGTTTTCAATACCGAAAAATTCTTCGGCTTTCTTAACACCGCTCTGTGTGAGGGTTGCTGTTTTCTGCTTTTCATCAACAACATAATCAATGTCATTTTCCTTGTAATATTCCTCCATATCCTCTTTTGCGTCAAGTTCTGCAAAACGCTGAACTTTAAGAGTTTTTGCAAAAGCGTCAGCCTTTGCGTAAAGGTCTGTTGACTTGTCGCCCTTACCCGAAATAATAAGAGGAGTTCTCGCTTCATCAATGAGGATTGAGTCAACCTCATCGACAATCGCAAATGCGTGCGGACGCTGAACCTTGTTTTCCTTGTAAACTACCATGTTGTCACGGAGGTAGTCAAAACCGAGTTCGTTGTTTGTTCCGTATGTAATGTCTGCGGCATAAGCCTTTTTTCTGCCCTCGTTATCGAGATCGTGGCAGATAAGACCAACCGAAAGACCGAGGTATCTGTAAAGCTTGCCCATCCACTCTGAGTCACGGCGGGCAAGGTAATCGTTGACTGTTACAATGTGAACACCTTCGCCTGTAAGAGCGTTGAGGTATGCAGGGAGGGTAGCAACCAAGGTTTTACCTTCACCGGTTTTCATCTCGGCGATTCTGCCCTGGTGAAGAACGATACCGCCGATGATCTGAACGGGGAAGTGCTTCATACCAAGCACTCTCCAGCCTGCCTCACGACAGGTTGCAAATGCTTCGGGGAGAATGTCATCTGTTGTTTCGCCGTTGGCAAGTCTTTCTTTAAGAATTGTTGTCTGGTTCTTGAGTTCACTTTCGCTCATAGCCGCATATTTATCTTCGAGTGCAAGCACCTTGTCACAGATTGGTTGCACACGCTTAACTTCACGCTTGCTGTAGTTGCCGAACATAGCCTTTAAAAAATTCATCAGGGTTCTTCCTTTCAATGTACCGAAAAAATCGGTCAAACTGTATTTTCAATAATATAATTTTAATTTACTGCACCGCAGACGCTCCAAGGCTTTTTGCAGCCTGAATCATTGCGGCCTCAACCACGGGACCGGCATATTGGAAACCGAAACCCGAATCCTGTACAACACAGGCAAAGGCGAGAGGGCAGTCCTCATCTTTTGAGTAGCCGACCATCCAGCCGTTAGGGTTCTTATCATCGCCGACTTCACCCGTACCTGTTTTGGCACAGACTGTAAGTCCGCCGAAAAGGTTGTCGCCGTAGTAATCCGAAACGGTGTATCTCATAACATCATCAAGCTTTGCCGCCGTATCGGATGAAAAAAGCTCCTGTCCGCTGCTCTTGTAGTTTATGCCGAGTGCGGAGAGTATGGACTCATCTTTGATAAGGGTAGGGTTTGTAGCCTTACCACCGTTTGCGATTGCACCGCAGATAATTGCCATCTGCATCGGGTTTACCTTGTCATTATATTGACCTACACCCGACCAGCCAAGCTGGTTTTCATTGGCATCGCTGACATCATATGAACCCTTTGCGGTTTTAATTCCGTCAACATCAAAGGAGCTGTTAATGCCGATTTTCTCGGCAGTTTTTGTCATTGTGTCACTTCCGAGTTCAACGGCAAGCTTTGCAAAAACAATATTGCAGGAATGTGCCATTGCCTCTTTATATGTCAGCGTTCCGTGAGTTTCCGTACAGGTAACTTCACTTCCGCCTATGTTCTCACTTCCGTTACAAACCCAAGTGCGGTCATAAAGGTCGGGAATATTCTCGATTGCCGCCGCAGATGTAACGATTTTGAAGATTGAACCCGGAGTAAAGGTTGACGAAAGCACATTATCAAGGTAAACGCCCTCGTATTCGCTTTCGTTGTCCTTGGTAATTTCGGGAGGAGCCTGCGGATCGTAAGCCATGGTGCTTATGGAACAGATAACCTCGCCTGTTTTGTAGTTATATATTACACAGGCACCTTTTTTGTTATAAGCTGCAAGAACATCATAAGCCGCCGCACAGGTTGCGGAATCGACTGTCAGCTTTATATCGTGAGAGGCACGCAATGATTCCGGCATATTAAGTCCGAAAACAAGGTTATAGCCTATCAGCTGAGAACGATACATACTTTGAACAGCCGTTGAAATGTTAAGGCTGTCATCACCGACAACATGAAGCAGAGATTTTCTTACGCTCTCGCTTTCGTTATAAACTCTTTTACCGTCAACCGTCTGTGCAAGAGCCGTGCCGTTGCGGTCATAGATCGCTCCTGCCTGTGCAAGGCCGCCATCACCTGCTATATGCGCATTATATGCCTGATCAACCCAATCGTCTGCCCCTGTTACAAGCTCAAAGGCAAGATAGCCGAGTCCGCCGATAAACGCAAGCGCAACTATATATATAAGTGTACTTCTGCGAAGTATTTTTTTCAAACCTTACACCACCCTGTGTATCAAGTGAACAATCGAAAAATTAAAGAAAATGCGGCTTTGCTTGCAAAGCACTATGAATACGGTCGGGAGATAGAGCATTTTATTTTGCTGTTTTTCCTCTCGACAACAATTTTCCATTTTCAATTTTTCATTTTCAATTTACTAAACTTATCTTTTTACCGAATAAGTTCTCTCGTCTGCGGCTTTGATGAATGCAACAAGTCCCCAACAAGACATAATACTTGAACCGCCGGCAGACACAAACGGAAATGTTACGCCTGTAAGCGGAAGGACATCGGTTGCACCGAAAACATTGAGAGAAAGCTGAACGACAAAAAGTCCTGCCGCACAGCACGCTGAAATTGAATAAAAGGTACTTCTGCTTCGGGTTGTAATTGCCCTTGCATAAATAAACATTGCACCTACTGCCACGGCAAGTGTGAACGCAACGATAACTCCCATTTCTTCCGAAACAAGTCCGAAAACAAGGTCACTTTCGGATGCGGCAACCTGCTTTAAAAAGCCGTTGCCGATACCTACGCCGAAAAGTCCGCCGCTTGCCATATATGTGAGAACTCTTGCCTGCTGATAACCGAGGTTGTCCTGAGTATGTTCCCACACATGACGCCAGCCCGAAAAACGGTCGGCAACATACGGTTTAAACTTGAGAACAAAGGTTACGCCGAAAATTGCGGCGGCAACAGCAAGAATAATCGTCTTGAAATCGCCCGAGCGCATAAACGCTGTGAGCAAAAATGTTACAAAGAAGATGAGCGCAGTACCAAAGTCACCCATAAGAGCCAAAAGACCGACGCAGACTGCCGAGAAGATAATGTACTCAAGCAGGTTCTTCTTTGTCATCAACACATCAAGCGAACTTGCGCCGATAAAGATGAAAATAATCTTTGCAAGCTCTGACGGCTGAAATGAAAACGAGCCGATATAAATCCAGTTGGCGGCACCGTTTGTAATCTTACCGAATACAATTGTTACACCCAAAAGACCGACCGCACAAATCATTGCCGGAAGTCTGAGCTTATTTACCTTATCGGGATCTTCAATCAGCTTGATGATTACGCAGAAGAAAATCATACCTATTGCGGCGGCAACAAGCTGAACATAAGCCGAGCGTTCCGACTGTCTGATAAGCATCATTACGCCTATGCCCGTCAAAAACAGGGCAAGCGATTCAAGCTCGAAATTTACTCTGCGGATTACAAAATAGGAGATAAAGAAGAATCCCCATTCAACAGCCGCAAGAGCGCCGAACAGCACGAGCGGAGCCATTGTATTTGTGCCATCATTCCAGAACATTGCCTGAACGCACATAAAGAAGTGAAAAAATGTAATAAGAAGCATAAGCTTCCACGATTTCATTGCAGGCTTATCGCTGACCTTTGAGAAAAACCAGCTCGACTGCAACGGCTGTTGGAACTCCTCGCCTCTTTTTACTATAAGGCTTGTACCGCCTATTGTTATTGTATCGTCAATAAGCACCTTTGCTCTGCCTCTTGTTCTTTTGCCGTTGAGCATTGTGCCGCTCTTTGAGTCGGTATCGCTTACATACCAACCGTCTTTACGGCGAAGGAGTACACAATGATTTCTTGAAACCGTCGGGTCATCAACGGTTACATCACTGCTTTTACTTCTGCCGATTGAATTTTCCCAAAAAAGCACGGGGAGCATCTCGCCCGTTGCAGGGTTCAAAAGTGAAATCAAAGGAGTTTCGGGACGGCGGCGGCGGCGCATTGCGGCAAAGCACTGGTACACAATTATTATTGCATAAACAGGCATAAGAAAACGCAGTGCAACAACACCCATATCGAAAATTATCGAAAGATCCGGCACTTTTTTCAACTCCTTCACAAATCATCTGTCCTAAAAATAAGCATACTTAAAGTTATACAGTTTAAATAATAATCCAATTTCCTCCAAAAGTCAATAGCCGAGTGCCTCGGCACCCCATTCGTGAAGATAGTTTGTACAATAAAAAACTTATGATACCCGAGCGTGACTTTCTATATTAAGATAGTTTTTTCAGCCGAGTGCCTCGGCAGTCAATTCGTGAAGATAGTTTGTATAATAGAAAACTAAAAATGCCCGAGCGTAGCATTTTAATTGTTTGTACAAACCAAACTGTAGGGGCGTTCATCGGACGCCCGCAGGTAACGGCAGAATTTTCATAACAGATTAAATTTTATAAATGCCGCAAAACAATTGTTATATTGTAGGGGCGAACCGTGTGCATTGCACAAGGTTTGCACGCAATGCGTGCAAATTCGATACACAACATTTATCACATCAAAACATATGTGACTAAACAAAATGTTTCATCAAGGCGGGCGTCCAATGTGTGCAGTGTAGTAACATAGTATACAA
>ULRO01070633.1_pt1 | contig 15963 bp, 10 predicted proteins | sample 1955421 | NCBI WGS metagenome assembly ULRO01 (sample SAMEA4835682, study PRJEB28245) | human gut metagenome | biome: gut microbiome; material: fecal sample | place: Denmark | collected 2008 | reverse complement strand
GGAAGAAAACTGAGCGGAATTATCGGTGTGCTCTGTTATGTAGCATACTTCTTTGGAATGGCCAATTCCACATCCATGGCAATGGGATATGCCTTTGCAGTGATCGGCGGAATCGCGAACTCTTTCCTCGATACCTGCGTAAGCCCTACCTGTATGGAAATCTATGTAAACAACCCGTCAGTAGCCAACCTGTTTACAAAATTTTCCATCTGCCTGAGTCAGTTTCTGCTTCCATTCCTGATCGGAATCGTAGCATCTGCAAATATGTCATATAAGACAATCTTTATTGTTGCAGGTATTGCAATCCTCATTGACGGAATCCTGATCCTGATCCTCCCTTTTCCGGCGAGAGAGAAGGCAGTACAGGCTAAAGCTGATAAGAAGAAATCCGGACACAAGATTTCCCCTGCAGCGATTGCTGCAATTCTGATCGGATTCACCAGCTCCTCAACCTTTATGTTATGGCTGAACTGTAATCAGGAACTTGCCCGTTCCTATGGTATGGCAGACCCTTCAAAGATCCAGTCCCTGTATGCCCTGGGAACTGCAACTGCCATCCTTGCAACAGCAGCTTTTATCAAAAAAGGTCTGAAAGAGATTAACGTCCTGATTCTCTATCCGCTAATCTCTACAATTATGCTGGCTCTCTGCTACTTTATCCAGGCTCCGTTTATCTGTCTGGTAGGTGGTTTTGTGATCGGATATGCAGGTGCAGGCGGTGTTCTCCAGCTGGCAGTTTCCACAACAGCAGAGTTCTTCCCTGAGAATAAGGGAACAGCAACCTCACTGGTAATGATCGCATCCAGCATCGCGAACTACACAATCTTAAGCCTTGCAGGATACATTACCAAAGTTGGCGGAAGCAGCGCTCCGAGAATGATCCTTCTCCTGAACATGGCAGTGACCATCGTCGGTATCCTGCTCGCCCTCTTCGTAAAGAAAAACAGAAATCAGTAAGGCAGTGTGCCAACAAGTTGATTTCCTGAATAATCTCGCATCTAAATTTCTTATTTTCGCGTTGTTGTCGGGTGTCGTAGCTACCGCTACGCCTTGAAATAAAAAATTATTAAAATCCAATCCAACTGAAGATATGTTTGGACGCTACAAGTTTCAGATTTTTTCCGGTGGGATTGGATTTTATTAAAATCCGGATTGTCTAAAAATTAACAAAAAAGATGGAATATACAAGATAAAATATAGAAGTAATCTAACAATTCATTGAAAAGGAGAATTTGTATGGCGTATGCAAGAACACAAAGAAGAGAAAATGAACTGCCCTACATCCCCTTTGGACCATTTCAGATAAGACTTCCTTTTATACACTACAAGATAGAATCTGTTGAGTTCATTCAGGGTCTGATCCTGGGCGTTACTGCGCTGGCTGCTGTTCCGTATCTGGAGCAGTATCTGGGGCTTCCTTATGAGCTGGCGTGGAGTTGTGTAATTATTGAAACCTTCCTTTATCTGCTTCACAGCCTGCTTGGCGATCCAGTAGTACCGGGGTGGATCACACCCACACTGCCGCTGACCATTGTATTTCTGGAAGGCTTCCCCATGGGAAAAGAACGAATACAGGCTATGATCGCACTGCAGATGCTGGTAGGTCTGGTATTTATCTTTATGGGTGTGACCAGACTGGCGGATAAATTTGTTCATGCAGTTCCCAATTCTGTCAAAGGCGGAATCCTTCTTGCAGCACCTGTTACAGTTATGGCAGGACAGCTGGGTGAGAATGGAAATATGCACAAATATCCTCTGGCTATTGTTGCAGGTGTAGGTCTTTTGATCCTGATCAGCTTCTCTGACAAATATCAGGAGAAAAGAAAAAACAATAAGTTTCTTGATTTGGTTGCGAGATACGGAAATCTTTTCCCATATCTTATCGCAATGGTAGTAGGACTTCTGGTTGGAGAACTGGATGCTCCGGGACTGGAGATTGGTACTTTTATCAAGATTCCTCAGTTTAAAGATATCATTGATCAGGTGAGCATTTTTGGCGTAGGGATTCCTCCTGCATCTATGTTTATCAAAGCATTGCCGCTGGCACTGGTGTGCTATGTTATTGCATTTGGTGATTTTGTTACTACAGAGACTCTTGTATCAGAGGCACGTCAGGCGAGAGATGATGAGTATATTGATTTCAATTCCAGCCGTTCCAATCTGGTCAGTGGTCTGAGAAATCTGATCCTGTCCATCATTGCACCATTTCCTCCACTTTCCGGTCCGTTATGGGTTGGAATGACTGTATCCGTATCCATGCGTTACAAAGAAGGAAAGAAAGCTATGAAGTCCCTTCTCGGAGGAATGGCTTCTTTCAGACTGGCCACATTCTTAAGCGTGCTGATCATTCCTGTGGTAAGCTTCTTCCGTCCCATCTTCGGAGTAGGCTCTTCCATTACTCTGATGTTCCAGGCATTTGTATGTGCGAGAATTGGTATGGATTACTGCAAGAGCGACAGAGACAAGATGATCGCAGGCGTAATGGCAGCAGTCCTCGCAACCCAGGGAACTGCATGGGCATCTGCATGGGCACTGGCAGTTGGCTTCGGACTGAATATCTTCCTGTCCAACTGGAATCCCTTTGAGAAAAAATAATATAAACGAAAACCAAGAAGAACAGCCGGGATTCGGGGCTGTTCTTCTTGGTTTTCATCAATTATTATTTTAAGGAGTCATAATTATTAAATTCAAATTCTGTAACAATCTGTTGACGAATATAAGTGATATCAGCTATAGGCAAGAATAACATCTGATATCACATCATTCATCAACAGATCACAGACTGCTGTGAATGATATCCAGCACCTGTTTTAATTCATGCACACCGACCTGTCCCGGAGCAGAAGCTTTGGAAGCAGCACCGAAGGTGAGAGCGGAGCCGAATGTCTCACCTGTCAGGCGGCTGACAACGCCTGTTCCTGCCATGGACATGGTAATGATCGGGCGGTCTGCATATTTCTCAGACATTTCCAGAGTAGCAGAGAGGAGTGTAAGAACATCCTGTTTGCAGGTCGGCATAACAGCCATTTTCGGAATATCAGCACCGAAATCCTGCATCATACGAAGACGTCTGATAATCTCCTCCTTCTCAGGAGTCTTAAAGAAATCATGGTTGGAAGCAATTACCTTCACACCTGCCTCGTGAGCAGCGTCAATGATCGTTTTTACAATATCATCGCCTGTAAATGCTTCTACATCGATTAAATCTACATAACCGCTCTGAGCAGCCGCGATATTTAAAGCAGCGTAATCACTTACAGAAATCTCTTTTTCCCCGCCCTCTTTGGAAGTACGGAATGTAAGAAGAACAGGGATATCTTTTAAAACTTCCTGAAGCTCTTTAACGGTTTCTAATACTTTCTCAGTAGCAAAGACATCATCAAACCAGTCTACACGCCACTCAACTACATCAACAGGAAGAGTAGTGATCTTTTTGGCTTCTTCGAGAATGTCTGTTTTTGTTTTTCCTACGATGGGAACGCAGATCTTAGGTCTGCCCTCGCCGATCACAGTGTTTTTTACCTGAACTGTGTTCATCTGTTTATCCTCATATTTTCTGTTGTATTATAGTAGTTCCGGATTATTATGGAACTGTTATAAGAATAACCGTAACATAACCGCATGATCAACAGCTTTTTGAAGCAAACTGCAGGATATGTACATTCTGCGCGGAGTAATATATCAGTACATCTCCTGCAGTACGCCGAAAAGCGGTATATATCAAATATTATGTGCAGAAAGATCAGTGAAATGATCTGTTCTGCATCACAATATGAGATATCTTTACTGAAGATACCATCAGGTATCAGTCATCATAGGAGATGTGAAGAATCTCTTTCATATGTTCGATAGGCATTGGTTCGCCTGTCCATAACTCAAATGCAGCGGAACCCTGGAATAACATCATTCCCAGACCGTTCATTGTCTTGCATCCTACCTCTTTGGCCATGGAACGCATCTTTGTTTCCAGCGGAGAGTAAGGAACATCAATAACGATCAGCTCAGGACGGAAGTAAGATTTGTCCGGAACAATGGACTGGCCTTCCAGAGGTTTCATTCCCACACCTGTAGCATTTACGAAAATGTAGCTGTCATCCATTTCGGCTTTCAGTTTATCAAGATCTGCCAGATCATAAAGAACTGCATGGCAGGATGTCTTTGTGTTGATCTTTTCTACTGTGGATACTGCACGATCCCAGAATTCATCCTTGCGGTTAAAGATTGTGATTTCAGCAACGCCGTCCAAAGCAGCCTGGATCTCGATAGCAGTGGCAGCACCGCCTGCACCGACGATAGTCATTTTCTTTCCGATCACATCAATATCATTATCTTTCAGGGCAGACATAAATCCGATACCGTCAGTGATATGACCTGTAAGATGACCGTTGTCATTTACGATCGTGTTAACTGCACCGCATAATTCTGCAGCAGGAGAAAGCTCGTCCAGGTATTTTCCAACCAGAGTTTTGTTTGGCATGGAAACATTGGATCCTCTCATTTTCAGAGTGCGGATTGCTTTTACTGCATCCTCAATTTCATCTGCGCCAACCTCGAAAGCAAGGTAAGCGTAGTCATACCCGAGTTTTGCAAAAGCCTCATTCTGCATTGCAGGAGAGCTGGAATGACGGATCGGGTAAGCCATCAGACCAATTAATTCAGTATGTCCGGTAATTCTTTCAGCCATTATAATATCCCCTTTCGTATTTTGTTGTAAAGGTTTTTATTGAAGGTATCCCATTTGAGTCAGTGTATTAAGAATATTTCTTCCTTCCAGAGTTCCGTCGATGATCCTTCTTGCACGTTTGCTGTCTCCGATGTTCAGGATCTCAACATCATCAGAAACAAAAGCATCGGAAAGCTCTGCGAAAAGCTGTCCCTGAGCTCTCATACCAAGACATACGAATCCGTAGTCAAATGGAAGCTCACGTTCACCTTCTGCATCTTTTACAAGGAAAGAGCTGTCTTTTACTTCCTGAAGAGCTGTCTTTGTAAGCTGGGCCACATGATGTTTCTTCATCTGGTCCTTCATGTCATTCTTTGTAACAGGATCCAGGTCACGTCCGATCTGATCCATCATCTCCACAATAGAAATCTCAGCATTTCTTGCTGCAAAGAATTCCACAACATCAAGACCAACAGCGCCGCCGCCCACAACAACAACCTTCTTGCCTGTCATATCTTCCGGATAGTCATTGATGTGATTGATCATTCCCAGGATAGAAGCAACCTTGCTGCCTTCTTTGTCAATGCGGTCGTGAAGTCCCCTGATCGGAGGAAGCAGTGGCGCGGAACCTGTGGAGCTTACGATCAGGTTCGGATGGAACTTGCGGATATTTTCCGGTGTTCCTTCTGTGTTTGTGAAGATATAAAGATTCTCAAGCTGCTCTGCTCTGTGGATCAGATAGTTCGGGAAATCAGCCAGACGTTTCTTTGCAGGAATCTTAGAGATCACAGAAGCAAGACCGCCAAGAGTTTCACCCTTTTCCAGAAGGAAGGTATTACAGCCTACTTCTGCGGCTGTACAGGCAGCTTCCAGTCCGGCAGTACCGCCTCCGATTACTACAACGTTACAATTTTTGTTCACTTTCTGATTCTTATAAACATCACCTTCCAGAACAGCCGGGTTTACAGTACAGCGGATCGGACGGTTAAAGCCGATTCTGTTTCCTGCACATCCGATGTTACAGGAGATACATTTGCGAAGGTCACATTCTCTGCCTGTAGCTACTTTGTTCACCCATGCAGGTTCTGCGATAAGACCACGTCCCATACCGATCAGGTCTGCATCGCCGTCAGCGAGGATCTGCTCAGCAACCTTCGGGTTACGGATATTTCCCATGGAGATACATGGCTTGCCGAATTTCTCTCTGACAGCTTTAGGCATATAGGAACGCCATCCGTCTTTCATGTAGTTGGCATCGATCTGATACTGGATAGAACCGTTTAAACCGCAGGAAACATCGAAGATATCAACTTCATCCTGAACATATTCCAGATATTCAAGAGTATCCTCAAGAGTGTTGCCGCCTTCCATCAGCTCATCTGCGCTGAGACGGAGCATGATCGGGAAGAAAGGTCCGACCTGTTTTCTTACTTCTTCAATGACCATACGGCAGAAATGTGTTCTGTTTTCCACAGATCCGCCGAACTCATCTGTACGTTTGTTTGTAAGAGGAGAGAGGAACTGGCTGATCAGATAGGAATGTCCCGCATGGATTTCTACTGCGTCAAAACCTGCAGCCTGGGCTCTCTTTGCAGCCTCGCCGTATTTCTTTACAATGTGATGGATTTCTTCCACTGATAACGGACGCGGGATTTCTCCGCCTTCTTTGGACGGAACATCAGATGCGGAAACCGGCTGCATATTTGTACGTGCGGAAACAGCGGAAGCACCTGCGTGGTTGATCTGGATCGCAATACAGGTACCATATTTGTGGATCTCTTCACAGAATTTGTACAGACGCGGCAGATAGTTGTCGTGGTCAATACGAAGTTGAGTAGTTCCGTTGGAACCCTGCGGAGAATCTACGCTTGCATTCTCTACGATGATCAGACCTGTGCCGCCTTTGGCACGCTCTTTATAATAATTAATGTGAAGAAAACTCATTTCGCCGTTCTGTTCCCCGTAATTGGTTCCCATAGGCATCATAACGATACGGTTTTTGATAGTCATATTTTTTACTGTGAGTGGTGTGAAAATATGCTGGTAATTGCTTTTCATTACGTCTTTCCTCCTGAAATTTTCTGTTGGATCTATAATTGTTCAGTGCTTAAGCTGTGGCCTGAATTTCTTTGATGTGTTAATTATATAACGGGATAATCCATAAATCTAATTGATAATTCGTGCTATATAATAAAAAACATCTATGGTTTTCCGTGCACTGTCCGCGTACTGAATGAAAGCATTCGCAACTGCATCCACATCATGGGAAAATCCTGTTGAACCCGTATGGCTATAGTATTTTTTCACCGAGCTGCGCTGAGACTTTTATACCTGTGCAGTCGGATTCGCAGACAAGTGAGTGGTATAGTTACCTCAAACACGCTCTGGTGTGCCGACAAGTTGATTCTTGAAACAGTCTTGCAGGATAGAAATAAAAAATTCAGACGGCTTGTTCGAAAAATTAATTTGTCGACACACTGGCTTACAGGAGAGGGTGAAATACAGGACAATACAAAATAACCGTAATACCCTCTATTAAATAGGAAGAAATGCTTAAAAAAACAAAATTTGGAGAAACCTGACAAATTTTTCTGCTATATTTTTAACGAAAATGACAAATAAATGTTGAAATTTTCTGCCGGAAAAGGTAAAATTAAAATCGGCTAAATTTTTGGGTTAACTTTTAAATATTCTCATAAAGATGGAGGGCAAACAAGAATGAGTAATGCAACACAAAGCTTAGCAGGCACAAGAATTACTTCTTTGCTTGACGCAAACAGTTTTGTCGAAATCGGACAGGGTGTAACAGCCAGATCCACAGATTTCAACATGACTGCAAACAAGGCACCATCTGACGGTGTTATCACCGGATATGGTGTGATCGATGACAAACTGGTTTATGTATACAGCCAGGATGCATCTGTATTAAACGGTACTGTTGGTGAAATGCATGCAAAGAAGATCACAAGACTTTATGATCTTGCCATGAAAACAGGCGCTCCGGTTATCGGACTTGTTGACTGTGCAGGTATCCGTCTTCAGGAAGCAACAGACGCGCTGGAAGCTTTCGGACAGATCTATCTGAAACAGACACTGGCATCCGGTGTGATCCCGCAGATCACAGCAATCTTCGGAACATGCGGCGGTGGTATGGCAGTTATCCCGTCCCTGACAGATTTCACATTCATGGAATCCAAAAAAGGAAAAATGTTCGTCAACACACCAAACGCACTGGAAGGAAACAACACAGACAAATGCGACACAGCAGCAGCTGATTTCCAGAGCAAAGAGACAGGTGTGATCGATGGCGTTGGTACAGAGGATGAGATTCTTGGCCAGATCCGTTCTTTAGTATCACTTCTTCCTTCTAATAATGAAGACACAGACAATTACACAGAGTGTACAGACGATCTTAACCGCGTATGCGCAGATCTTGCAAACTGTGCAGGTGACACAGCAATCGCACTTTCCCAGATCGCTGACAACGGTGAATTCTTCGAGACAAAAGCAGACTATGCAAAAGATATGGTTACAGGCTTTATCCGTTTAAATGGCGCTACAGTAGGTGCTGTTGCAAACAGAAGCGAAGTATATGACGCAGAAGGTAAGAAAGTAGAAACATTTGACGGAAGCATTTCTGCAAGAGGCGCAAGAAAAGCAGCAGATTTCGTGAAATTCTGCGACGCTTTTGATATTCCGGTACTTACACTTACAAACGCAACAGGCTTCATGGCAACCTTATGCAGCGAGAAGATGATGGCGAAATCCGTAGGTGAACTGGTAGCTGCATTCGCAGATGCAACTGTTCCGAAGGTAAATGTGATCATCGGCAAAGCTTACGGTACAGCTTACGTGGCAATGAACAGCAAATCTATCGGTGCAGACCTTGTATATGCATGGGATAACGCAGAGATCGGTATGATGGATGCTTCCCTGGCAGCCAAGATCATGTATGCAGATGCAGATGCTGCTGAACTGAATGAAAAAGCTGCTCAGTACAGAGAGCTTCAGAATGGTGTTGCTTCCGCAGCAGCAAGAGGCTATGTTGACACTGTGATCAGCCCGGCTGACACAAGAAAATATGTAATCGGTGCATTTGAGATGCTGTTCACAAAGAGAGAAGATCGTCCGTCTAAGAAACATGGAACGGTCTAAGCGGGGTGACGCATATGAAAATGATCAAAAAAATAACTTCTGTATTCATGACATTTCTCGTAATGGCTGCGCTGGTGATTGGCAGCACCTCTGTGGTATTTGCCGCAGATAAGGTTGATGATACTGTTAAGTCCACACTGGTAACTACAGCAGAGGGACTGACAGATGCCATTGTCCAGCTTAAAGATGAAGAAATCGAGAATTACATGAGTTCAGGAGATGACTTTACAACAAGTGCCATGCAGTCCTGGCAGACATCCAAGGATGAACTTGGCGCAAAGAAGGACAGCAATGGTGAAACTACTGTAACTTTCAAAGATGATCAGTACACAGTTACTGTTCCTCTTAAATTTGAGAAAGCAGAAGCAAACTTTGTATATGTCTTTGACTCACAGGGAACACCGACTTCCATGTCTGTAGATGTACAGTATGGTATGGGCAAGACTCTTCAGAGAGCAGGTCTTAATACTCTGATGGGTATTGGAACTGTATTCGTAATGCTGATTTTATTAAGCCTTCTGATCTCTCTGTTCAGATTCATTCCGAATCCGGAAGCAAAGAAAGCAGCAGAAGCAAAAGCAGCCAAAGCTGCAAAAGAGGCAGAGGCAGCAGCCATCGCACAGGCAGCACCTGCACAGGCAGAAGAGAACCTTGCAGATGACGGAGAGCTGGTAGCTGTTATCGCAGCAGCCATCGCAGCAGCAGAAGGAACTACAACAGACGGCTTCGTAGTTCGTTCCATCCGTAAAGTAAAAAGAAATAGAAGATAATTGTCATTTATTTAGGAGGATTTTAAAATGAAAAGCTATACAATTACAGTAAATGGTACAGCATATGAAGTAACTGTTGAAGAAACAGGAAGCGTATCCGCTCCTGCAGCAGCTCCAAAAGCAGCACCTAAGGCTGCACCTGCAGCAGCTCCGAAAGCAGCAGCTCCTGCAGCAGCTCCAAAAGCAGCACCTAAGGCTGCACCTGCAGCAGCTCCGAAAGCAGCAGCTCCTGCAGCAGGCGCCGGCGCAGTGAAAGTAACTGCTTCCGTACCTGGTAAAGTTGTCAAAGTAGCAGCAAGCGTTGGACAGGCAGTAAAAGCCGGAGACAGCGTAATTATTCTTGAATCCATGAAAATGGAAATCCCTGTAGTAGCTCCTCAGGACGGTACTATCGCAAGCATTGATGTTGCAGAAGGTGCCTCTGTAGAAAACGGAGATACTTTAGCAACAATGAACTAAGACGGGAGGTAGTCAAATGTCTTATGTAACAGAAACATTGTCCAACCTGATTCACCAGACAGCATTCTTCAATCTGACATGGGGCAATTACCTGATGATCGCAGTAGCCTGCGTATTCCTTTACCTTGCTATCAAGAAGGGATTCGAGCCGCTTCTGCTTGTTCCTATCGCATTCGGTATGCTGCTTGTAAATATCTATCCGGACATTATGGCAAATCCGGAAGATATGTCCAATGGTGTAGGTGGACTTCTTCATTATTTCTACATCCTTGATGAGTGGAGTATCTTACCATCCCTGATCTTCATGGGTGTAGGTGCCATGACAGACTTCGGTCCGCTGATCGCAAACCCGATCAGCTTCCTGATGGGTGCTGCAGCACAGCTTGGTATCTATGCAGCTTACTTCCTTGCAATCTTCCTTGGATTCAACGGAAAAGCAGCGGCAGCTATCTCCATCATTGGTGGTGCTGACGGCCCGACTTCCATTTTCCTTGCAGGTAAACTTGGACAGTCTGCACTGATGGGACCGATTGCAGTGGCAGCATATTCCTATATGTCACTGGTTCCGATCATCCAGCCGCCTATCATGAAACTCTGCACAACAGAGAAAGAACGTAAGATCAAAATGGATCAGCTTCGCCCGGTTTCCAAACTGGAGAAGATCCTGTTCCCGATCGTTATCACAATCGTTGTCTGCCTGATCCTGCCTACAACAGCTCCGCTGGTTGGTATGCTCATGCTTGGTAACCTGTTCAGAGAGTGCGGTGTTGTAAAACAGCTGACAGAAACAGCTTCCAATGCCCTGATGTATATCGTAGTTATCCTTCTGGGTACATCCGTAGGTGCTTCCACAAGTGCAGAAGCATTCTTAAACGCAGATACTCTGAAGATCGTAGTTTTAGGTCTTGTTGCATTCGCAATCGGTACATTCGGCGGATGTATGCTTGGTAAACTGCTCTGCAAACTGACTCACGGACGTATCAACCCGCTGATCGGTTCCGCAGGTGTATCCGCAGTACCTATGGCAGCCCGTGTATCCCAGAAAGTGGGTGCAGAGGCAGATCCTACAAACTTCCTTCTGATGCACGCAATGGGCCCGAACGTTGCCGGTGTTATCGGTACAGCCGTAGCAGCCGGAACATTCATGGCTATTTTCGGTGTATAATTGAATTTATAAAGGAGATTTAATAATGGCAGAATTAGAGAAAAAACCTGTTAAAATTGTGGAAACCATTCTCCGTGATGCTCATCAGTCCCAGATTGCAACACGTATGACCACAGAACAGATGCTTCCGATCGTAGATAAACTTGACAAAGTCGGCTATCACGCAGTAGAGTGCTGGGGTGGTGCAACATTCGATGCATCCCTTCGTTTCCTTCACGAAGATCCATGGGAAAGACTTCGTAAATTACGTGACGGCTTCAAAAACACAAAACTTCAGATGCTTTTCCGTGGACAGAACATCCTTGGATACCGTCCATATGCAGATGACGTTGTAGAATACTTCGTACAGAAATCTGCTGCAAACGGAATAGACATCATCCGTATTTTTGACTGCCTCAATGACCTTCGTAACCTGCAGACAGCAGTAAGCGCTGCAAACAAAGAGAAGGCTCATGCACAGGTAGCTCTTTCCTACACATTAGGAGATGCTTACACACTGGAATACTGGACAGACATTGCAAAACGTATCGAAGATATGGGCGCTGATTCCATCTGTATCAAAGATATGGCAGGTCTTCTCCTTCCAAACAAAGCTACAGAGCTTGTTACAGCATTAAAAGAAACAGTTAAGATCCCGATCGACCTTCATACACATTACACCTCAGGTGTAGCTTCCATGACTTACTTAAAAGCAGTAGAAGCAGGTGTGGATATCATCGATACAGCAATGTCTCCATTTGCACTGGGAACATCCCAGCCTGCAACAGAGGTTATGGTTGAGACATTCAAGGATACACCATACGACACAGGATTTGATCAGAAGCTTCTCTCCGAGATCGCTGACTACTTCCGTCCGATCCGTGACGAAGCTCTTGACAGCGGACTGCTCAATCCGAAGAACCTTGGTGTTAACATCAAAACTTTACTGTACCAGGTACCGGGCGGTATGCTCTCCAACCTGACTTCTCAGTTAAAAGAACAGCACGCAGAAGACAAATTCTACGATGTTCTCGAGGAAGTTCCGCGTGTACGTAAAGACCTTGGTGAACCGCCACTTGTTACTCCGTCTTCCCAGATCGTTGGTACACAGGCTGTATTCAACGTACTCATGGGCGAGAGATACAAAATGGTTACAAAAGAAACAAAAGATATCCTGTTAGGAAAATACGGCGCAACTGTAAAACCGTTTAATCCGGAAGTACAGAAGAAGTGCATCGGCGATGAGAAACCAATCACATGCCGTCCTGCAGACCTTCTTGACAACGAGCTTGAGAAACTTGAGAGCGAAATGGCTCAGTACAAGGAACAGGATGAAGACGTATTAACATACGCACTGTTCCCACAGGTAGCTATGGACTTCTTCAAATACCGTCAGGCTCAGAAAACAAAAGTTGACGAGAAAGCAGCTGACAAAAAGAACGGAGCATATCCTGTATAATTGATCAGTAATTAAATATGTCCAAACGAAAAAAGGAGCTTGCGCAAGCAGGCTCCTTTGCGTTATTATGAAAGAATATGATACCCGGGAATATAATGTGCCAATGGGTATATGATGCCAGAGGTACATATCTATATTGATCGTAGTGAAGCGGAGACGTGGAACCATGATGAAATAGACAATCTGCAGGGTAAAATAAATACAGGAGAATATTCCATGAGCAAAGTTATAATAATCGGCGGCGGAGCCGCCGGAATGATGGCAGGGGTTTTTGCAGCCCGTAACCATCATGAAGTTCATATATTAGAGAAGAACGAGAAACTGGGAAAGAAAGTCTTCATCACAGGAAAAGGCAGATGCAATGTGACAAATGCCTGCGACACAGAAGAACTCTTTCCTGCAATGATGAGCAATCCCAAGTTCCTCTACAGCAGTTTCTATTCATTTACCCCTCAGGATGTAATGGAGTTCTTTGAGAAAGCAGGTGTCCCTCTGAAGGTAGAGCGTGGAAACCGCGTATTTCCACAGTCTGACCATTCCTCAGACATCATCCGCGCATTGGAACGTGAACTGAAGAAAGCAGGAGCAAAGATTCATCTTCACACTGCTGTACGGGAAATTGTAAAGAAACCTGTAACAGATTCGGCAAATACCCTGGAATCAGAAGCCGCATTAACAGAATCAGGATCTGATGCAGGAAAAGGCAGAAAAGGAAAAAAATCACCTGACATACCGCAGGAGAAGATCGCAGGAGTCATCCTTACAGACGGAACCTTCATGGAAGGCGATGCAGTCATCGTGGCAACCGGCGGATTCTCTTATCAGAGTACAGGCTCCACAGGTGACGGATACCGCTTCGCAAGAGAACTGGGACTGAAAGTCACGGACATTGCTCCCTCCCTTGTGCCATTAAAGACAAAAGAAGACTATGTCCCTAAGCTTCAGGGACTTTCCCTTAAGAATACAGGACTTACCATAAAGAATGGAAAGAAAGTACTCTATGAGGATTTCGGAGAGATGATGTTCACCCATTTCGGAGTCACAGGCCCCATGATCCTTTCAGCCAGTGCCCACATCGGTGCAAAACTGGCAAAAGCACCAAACGGCGAACTGTCCGCATATCTGGATCTGAAGCCTGCACTCACAAAGGAGCAGCTGGATGCCAGAATTCTGCGTGAATTCGAGGCAGGACCTAACAAACAGTTCAAGAACGTGATCGGAGTACTTTTCCCATCATCTCTGACACCTGTAATGATAGAGCTGGGGGGTATTCCTGCAGAGAAAAAGATCCACGATATCTCCAGGGAAGAACGTCAGCACTTCATAGATCTTATCAAAGCCTTCCCATTCACGATCACAGGAATGGGCGAATTCAAGGAAGCCATTATCACCAGAGGCGGCGTCTCTGTCAAGGAGATCAACCCCGGAACAATGGAATCAAAGAAAATTTCAGGCCTCTACTTCGCAGGTGAAGTGCTGGATCTGGATGCAGTGACAGGCGGATACAATCTGCAGATAGCATGGTCAACCGCATATCTGGCAGCACAGGCTATACAGTAAGCTGTTTATTATAGAAACAAACAAATGATGAGCACCTTGTAAGTGGATTATATCTATGATATGATTCGACTATACATTATCTAACGATTAATAAACATCAATCAATAATAAAACAGAGAAAATCTGTTTGAATAATAGAAACAGGAGGAACCGCGAAAATGGGATGTAACATAGCCATCGACGGACCTGCAGGAGCAGGTAAGAGCACCATCGCAAAAAAAGTAGCAAAAGAATTATCATTTATTTACGTAGACACAGGAGCTATGTACAGAGCAATGGCTTTATATCTTCTGAACCATGGCGTAAACGGAGAAAATCAGGAAGAGATCGAAGCCGTATGTTCCGGCGCTGACATCTCCATCGAATACAAAAACGGAGAACAGATTGTTATCCTCAACGGAGAGAACGTAAATGCTATGATCCGCACTGAACAGGTAGGAAACATGGCATCCAAAAGCTCCGCAAACCCGAAAGTCAGAGCCCACCTTCTGAAACTTCAGAGAACTCTGGCAGAGAAAAACGACGTAGTCATGGATGGCAGAGATATCGGCACAACTATCCTTCCAAACGCAGAAGTAAAAATCTACCTCACAGCAAGCGCAGACACCAGAGCAAAAAGAAGAGCACTGGAATATGAACAGAAGGGAGAATCCTTCGACCTGGACCAGATCCGAAAAGACATCATCGAGCGCGACGAACGCGACATGAACCGCGAAATCTCCCCTCTGAAACAGGCAGACGACGCAGTGCTCGTAGATTCCTCGGAAATGGGAATTGATCAGGTTGTAGATGCTATTCTTGATGTGTATAATAAGAAGATACAGAAATAACGGTCAGGCGGACAGATTATCTGTTTCAGACTACGCTATCTGCCCGTCAACTACCTATCACCTAAAGTGGTGCTGCATCATAGGGTGGTTGACAGCACCCTTTACAGACAAGATATACTCATCTGTAACTGTAAACTTCCCATGCTATACAGCAAACATTCTTTTACGGGTAAGGAAAGGATTTATTTATGAAAGTTAAAGTAGCAGAGACAGCAGGCTTCTGCTTCGGCGTCAAACGGGCAGTAGACAAAGTCTACGAACTGATCGGCACAGAACAGAAACCAATCTACACTCTGGGTCCGATCATCCACAACGAAGGTGTAGTAGCGGATCTGGAAGCCCGTGGCGTCCACGTTATCACAGAAGCAGACCTGGATTCCCCGGATGACACCCTGCAGAACGGAACAGTAGTCATCCGCTCTCACGGTGTAGGCAAAGCCATCTACGATAAGCTGAAAGAAAAAAACATCTCTTATGTAGATGTGACCTGCCCCTTCGTTCTGAAAATCCACAGGATCGTGGAAAAAGAAAGCCTTGCAGGAAACCACATCATCATCATCGGCGACAAAGACCACCCCGAAGTACAGGGCATCTGCGGCTGGTGTCAGGGACCGTACACGGTGATCAGAAACAAAGAAGAAGCCGAAGTATTTGTACCCCCAAAAGGCAAAAAAATAAGTATTGTGTCCCAGACGACATTTAATTACAACAAATTTAAAGATTTAGTTGAAATTCTTTGCAAAAAGAGGTATGATAATAATGTTTTAAATATTCTCAATATTTTAAACACTATTTGTAATGCTACCGAAGAACGGCAGAGAGAAGCAAAAAACATAGCCGGAGAGGTAGACACTATGCTGGTCGTAGGCGGCCGGCACAGTTCCAATACTCAAAAGCTGTTTGAAATATGTAAAAAGGAATGT
>ULRO01026505.1_pt1 | contig 16002 bp, 10 predicted proteins | sample 1955421 | NCBI WGS metagenome assembly ULRO01 (sample SAMEA4835682, study PRJEB28245) | human gut metagenome | biome: gut microbiome; material: fecal sample | place: Denmark | collected 2008 | reverse complement strand
CCACGGAAAACATACTCCTTGGCTGCACGGGCGAAGGATTCACGGGCTTTCGAGGCGCTGAGATTGTATTGGATGAAATAGTCCGCATAAGTACGGGGATCGGCGATGTTGCCGTAGCGGAATGTTTCGGTCAGCAGCGGCGTTATGTAATCCGGATCGATGCGGCCGATCTCGTGCACCGACCGATTGGGGGTGTAGATCGGCACCAGGCGGTAAGAGTAGCCGTCGAACTGGAGGTAGTTGAGCAGTCCGAGCGACTGCAGAATGTAAACCTGTGTGAAGTGGATCGGACGCTTCCAGTCGAAATGGGCCAGCATGTCGAGCAGCATCATCTCGCTCTTGTCGATCGTCCGTTTGGGCAGTTCCAGGTAGATCGTATCGACCATCAGGTCGCGGTCGGACTCCTTGACAATGCCCGAAGCGATCGCGTTGTCCTTGTTTACTGGCAGCGCGAAGCGGTTGTTCGGCAGGTAATCGACCAAGTGTCCATCGCCCAGATCGTATTTGGTACGCGGATCTTCGCTGCGGATGAAGTCGATGGCCTCTTTCAGTTCCAGCGGACGGTCCACGACGTTGAATATGGGAATTATGTCGTTGGTATAAGTGTATTTGCTGCGCGGCAACGTGAAGGGGACGCCGGGCGCATCGTTGGCTTTGGTTTTCATCTCGTCGATGTACCATTCGGCGCCCAGGTAACTCGTGTTCATGATCCGCACGTCCGGGCGCACGCCGTCCACCTCCTGATTGAACCACAGGGGAAAGGTGTCGTTGTCGCCGTAGTTGATGATGATGGCATTGGGCAGTACCGATTGCAAGTAGTTCCAGCCGATGTCGCGGGCCATCGTGCGGTGCGAACGGTCGTGATCGTCCCAGTTCTGGGCCGCGAGAATGCCCGGTACGACCATGCAGACGACCGTAGCGGCTATGGGAGCCATGAGGCCCTTGCGTCGGGTAGCCCAGACGATCAGGTCGCGTACGGCGAGTACGCCCAGGCCGATCCAGATGCAGAAGGCGTAGAACGAACCCGCATAAACATAGTCGCGTTCGCGCGGTTCGTTGGGCGAGGTGTTGAAATAAACCACCAGCGCGATGCCCATCATCACGAAGAGCCACATGACGATCGAGAAGTTGCGCGGATCGCGGTTGAGCTGATAGATCAGGCCGATAAGTCCCAGGATGAAGGGGAGGAAATAGTAGGTGTTGCGCCCCTTGTTATTCGCTATTTCGTCCGGCAGGTTGTCCTGCGGCCCGAGGTAAAGCTCGTCGATCCACTTGATGCCAGAGAGCCAGTTGCCGTCGGTGATGATCGCGTCGGTAGGCTGGATGTCGCTCTGGCGTCCCACGAAATTCCAGAGGAAATAGCGCCAGTACATGTGGTTGAGCTGGTAGGTGAAGAAATAGTTGAGGTTCTCGCGGAACGTCGGCTCCACGATTACCAGCGGTTCGTAGCCCGAACCGTCGTCCCAAAGCGTCCGGCGTCCGAAATCGAGCACTTCGATCTTGTTCGGGCGTCCCTGCGCGTCGCGGACGATCTCGCCGTTTTCGTCCCGTTCGTAATCGGTTCGGGTGCGGTAGGCGCTCCACGACTTATAGTTTTCCGCACCGGCATTGGCGTTCCACATGCGGGGGAAAAAGTGCATGAACTGGTCAGGATGTTCGTATCCGGAGAGGATCGAAACCGTTTTGTATTTGCCGTTATCGTCCAGATAGCGGACGTCCTTGTATTTGTAACCGGAGATCGGAGCCGAGAACTGGGGACCGTAGAGCAGCGGTTTGTCGCCATACTGGTCGCGGTTGAGCAACGAATAGAGGGCGAACGGATTGCTCGGGTTGTTGCTGTTCATCGGGGGATTGGCCGCCGCACGGATCGTAACCGATGCGTAGGACGAGTAGCCGATGAGGATCATCAGTGTCGAGAGCAGCACGAGATTGAGCACCGTGCGCCCTTTTTTATGGGTGAAATATACGCCGATGCCGAGCGCTCCCAACAGGGCCACTACGAAGAACACGAGGCCCGAATTGACGGGCAATCCCAGTGAATTGACGAAGAAGAGGTCGAACAGGGCGCCGATATAGACCGTATGGGGGATGATGATACTGTTGATGAAAACCAGAATCGCGCCCGAAATGAGGGTGCTGACCGCGATACCCTTGAAGGTGGTGCGCTGTGTTTTGCGGAAATAGTAGATGAATACCAGCGCGGGAATGGTCAGCAGGTTGAGGATGTGCACGCCGATCGAAAGCCCCATCAGGTAGGCGATCAGCACGATCCAGCGCATCGAATGGGGCTGGTCGGCCTGTTCCTCCCATTTGAGCATGAGCCACACCACCAGGGTGGTGAACATCGACGAGAGGGCATATACTTCGCCTTCGATGGCCGAGAACCAGAAGGTGTCGGTGAAGGTATAGGCGAGTGCTCCGACCGCACCTGTACCCAATACGGCCACGATGTTGGCTTTCGTAAGCTCCGCGCCCTGACGGGTGAGGATGCGGCGTGCCAAGTGGGTGATCGTCCAGAAAAGGAACAGGATGCAGAACGCGCTGGCCAGGCAGTTCATGGCGTTCACCATGTGGGGTACATAGTACGTCGAGGGTGCCAGTATCGTGGCCAGGCGGGCCAGCAGCATGAAGAGCGGTGCTCCGGGCGGGTGCCCTACTTCGAGTTTATACGAGGTAGCGATGAATTCGGAGCAGTCCCACAGGCTCGAAGAAGGCTCCATGGTCAGCAGATAGGTCATGGCCGCGATAGCGAAGACGATCCAGCCGACGATGTTGTTCCAGCGTTTGTAGCTATTCATTTGAGTTTCGGTTTGTCCGCAAAACGGCATGTCCCCTGCGTGCGAAGTCGAACGTTCGGTTTTTTAGGGCAGTCCGTCGGATTTAAGTCTGTTGTTGTGTACGAATACGATGAAAGCCGGGTGCAAAATCGATTTTGCCGCAACGGGTTTCCTGTACTGTGCAAAGATAGTGAAAGCCGGGAGAAAACGGGAACTTGTTTCCGGTTTTCCGAGACGCATCCTATCTAAGGCTATGTCAAAGATAGCGAAAGGTAAGAGCAATCGTGCGGACATGCACGCAGAGATTGCCGAACCGCCTCCTATCTTCTGCAAAGATACTAAGATAACGCTTAAATCGGGTGTTTATTTTTTATTTTTTGTTTGTCTGAATTATATATGCTACAAATATGTCGGCTTATATAAATGTGGCTATTTTTTTATGATTGTCATTCAGTGAATTATATTTTGAAGAGGTTGTTGGTTATTTTTCGGCAGATCTGGCGAAGAACATCAATGAAGTTCGTGCCAAGGTATGGATTTTTTGTATTGGCTTTGTGCTGTTTACAAAAAAGTGTATCCCGAAGGCAAATTCCAATCTGATATGTCGGATGAAAGAACTTCGGAATTTCGGGGCGTTTTTCTTTGACTTGCAGAGCCCCTCCCCATTCGATAAAAATGATATCCGAGAGAGAAGAGGTATCGGGACATTCGTCTGTTGGTTGTTAAGAAGATCAGTCCGGACTGAATGTCCGGACTGATCGGGAGTTTTTCGTATGGAGTCGGTCTGATGCTTTTCTCCTGAATGGGAGTTTTCAGGAGAGGCGTAGCGACCGGTGTAATTTCGACGGTTGCCATCGTCAATGTTGTATGGACGTGTCGTTTGTCGTAATAGGGATGAATACGATGTCCGAACAGCGCAGGGCTTCGTCATCGACGGCAAAGGCATAAATGTAGTATTTGGAGTTCGGTTCGAGCGTTTCCTGGATTTCTCTGGATTGTTGGAAGGTATATTGGCTCAGGATCATTTCGGCCGTGTAGCCCATCCATCCGTAGATCTTTACGTTGTCGATCCAACTTTCCGATATTTTTTCCAAAACGGTCGCATCCGTATCGGCCGCATCGACGCTGCCGTAGATCTTTGCGACGAAACGGCCGTCGTAACCGTTCGCTTTGACAAGAACGTCGATGTTGAGACCTTCGGTCGAAACGATCTGTATGTCGAATGATGTCTCCAACATCTGGGGTGCCAAGGTCTTGAGGGTTAACTTTGTAATCGGAGTCAGTCTTTCGATCGTGATGGGGTCCACTCCGTAGGCATAAACGAGATAGTCCGTATCGGGCATCATATTTTCGATGAGGCTGTGTGCGATCGGCCCTTGTTTGAGATCTTCTTGTGCATAGACTTCCCAACCGAGTCCCATGCCGTCCATATCCGTGTAAAATTCGACGTCGTAGTTGTAGAGTTCGTCGTCCGTCGTGAAACCTGCGGCTTCCTTGGCGGGAATGATGTTCAGCAGGTAGTCCATTGTCGGGTCCTTGGGAGTGACATCGACTATGAAGGTCTTCGTGGTGATGTCCGAAACCTTTATCGTGAATGCGACCTCTTTGGTGGCTTGCTTTATCGTGAACTGTGCGATGTCCTGAATGTCGCCGTATTGGATTTTGACGACGGTTTCTCTTGACTCGGAGGTTTCATTGGCAGTGGCGTTGAACGAGATGACCCCTGCGGTTTTGGTATCGATGTCCGTTATCCAACTGTCGTTGCATTTGGCAGACAGGGTCGCATTTGCGACGGGGTTTTCGATCGTGTATTCGATTTGGAAAGGCCCTCCTTCGGCCGGAACATCGAGGCTCTCTTTGGCGAATACGATTTCAGGCTGTGCATCCGGTGTGACGGGATCGTCGTTGTTACATCCGGCGAAGAGCGAGGATCCTAAAATTCCTCCTCCGAATATCCACAACATCCAAGCATGTCTAAAATGTTTCATCGCGTAAAAGGTTTTAGTGCCGGGTCTACGGCGGGTTTTTATTTTCGGCAGAAACGAGGCCGGTCTTAAAAAAGCGATTCTGTCCGGGAGTTTTTTGTGTGTGAAGAGAAATGTGTTTTTATCTATCTGAAAAATAGATAAAATATTTTGTATTTGCAAATGATTTTTATTTTTGATTTGCAGGGTGCTTCATATTTTATTCGGGGCTTATGCGGTATCAGGTCGGGAGCGTGTCGCTCCGAACGATGGCGGAACTGCAAACTTTGTCTTCGTTTTTACTGTTTTTGTGGGAAAAATGTTAATTTTGTGGCTCGGAAGATATTGCTTGTTATGGAATCGAAATTGACCCTTTACAACACGCTCGACCGCCGCAAGGAAACCTTCGAGCCGATCAATCCCCCGCATGTGGGGATGTATGTCTGCGGACCCACCGTATATGGCGATCCGCATCTGGGACACGCCCGGCCGGCGGTGACCTTCGACCTGTTGTTCCGTTATCTCCGGTCGCTCGGCTACAAGGTGCGCTACGTGCGCAACGTGACCGACGTGGGACATCTGGAGCACGATGCCGATGACGGTGAGGACAAGATTTCGAAGAAGGCGCGGCTGGAGCAGCTCGAACCGATGGAAGTGGCGCACTATTACACGGAGCGTTACCACCGGGCGATGGACGAGCTGAACGTGCTGTCCCCCTCGATCGAACCCTGCGCCAGCGGCCATATCATCGAGCAGATCGCCATGGTGAAGGAGATTCTCGACAACGGTTTCGCCTACGAATCGAACGGGTCGGTCTATTTCGATGTGGAGAAATACAACCGGAAATACAGTTACGGCCGTCTTTCGGGCCGCAACCTCGACGATATTCTGACGAACACGCGCGAGCTGGACGGGCAGGGCGACAAGCGCCATTCGTGCGATTTCGCCCTCTGGAAGAAGGCTTCGCCGGAGCATATCATGCGCTGGCCTTCGCCCTGGAGCGACGGCTTCCCCGGCTGGCACATGGAGTGTTCGGCCATGAGCACCAAATACCTGGGCCAGCGGTTCGACATCCACGGCGGCGGTATGGACCTGATGTTTCCGCATCACGAATGCGAGATCGCGCAATCGACGGCGGCGCTCGGCCACGACTCGGCTAAGTATTGGATTCACAACAACATGATTACGATCAACGGTCAGAAGATGGGCAAGTCGCTCGGCAACTTCATCACGCTCGAGGAGCTTTTCACGGGCAATCATAAGTTGCTGACGCAGGCCTATTCGCCGATGACGATCCGTTTCTTCGTATTACAGGCTCACTACCGTTCGACGCTCGACTTTTCGAACGAGGCGCTGCAAGCCGCCGAAAAGGGACTCGACCGCCTGATGAAGGCTGTCGAGGCGCTCGACAAGATCAAGCCGTCGGAGCAATCCACGGTGGATCCTGCGGAGCTCGAAACCCGCTGCCGCGAAGCGTTGGATGACGACCTGAACTCGCCGATGGCGATTTCCGCACTGTTCGACTGGGTGCGCATCATCAATCAGTTGGTCGAGGGGCAGCAACGGATCACGGCGGCCGATCTGGAGAAGCTCCGGGAGATCGTCCGTCGTTATGTGTTCGATATTCTGGGTTTGCGCGACGAAAAGGCGGCTTCGGCCGGCGGCAAGGATCTGGTTACGCCGTTGGTGAACATGCTTCTCGACCTGCGGCAGACGGCCAAGACCGAGAAGAATTGGGCGCTGTCGGATAAGATCCGGGACGAGCTTACGGCCATCGGTATCCGGGTCAAGGACCGCAAGGACGGCTGCGACTGGGAGATCGAGTAGCGTTTCGTCGTTTTAATTAATGTATTGATAAATCGATCGTTCCTGTTCGGTGTATTCCGGACGGGAACGGTGTGTTTGGATCGTGCGGGCGGTTGCCGGGGCGGAAAGACCGTCGCAGCCGTTTCGTGCGCCGAATAATTATTGAAGGGAGAATTTGTGTATGAGTGAAGTAAAAGGAGCGGCGATGGAGCTGGGAACCGAGCGTATCCGCAAGCTGCTCGTTCAATATGCCGTGCCGGCCATTATCGCGATGACCGCCTCGTCGCTGTATAACATGGTGGACAGCATCTTTATCGGGCACGGCGTGGGGGCGCTGGCCATTTCGGGGCTGGCCCTGACGTTCCCGCTGATGAACCTCGCGGCGGCGTTCGGTTCGTTGGTGGGTGTGGGCGCCGCGACGTTGGTGTCGATGCGCCTGGGGCAGCGGGATTACGAAACGGCCCAGCGGATTCTAGGGAATGTCGTGGTGCTCAACCTGATTATCGGAATCTCTTTCGGGTTGCTGACGCTGGTTTTTCTCGATCCGATTCTCTACTTTTTCGGAGCCAGCGATGCGACGATCGGCTATGCCCGGGAGTATATGTCCGTCATTCTGTGGGGCAACGTCGTTACACACATGTATTTGGGTCTGAACGCCGTGTTGCGTGCCGCCGGGCACCCGCGCAAGGCGATGTACGCCACGATCCTGACGGTGACGATCAATGCGATTCTCGACCCGCTGTTCATCTTCGGCTTCGGCTGGGGCATTCGCGGCGCGGCCATTGCGACCGTGCTGGCGCAGATACTCGCGCTCGTCTGGCAGTTCCGCATCTTTTCGGACAGGAACGAGCTGCTGCATTTCCGGCGCGGCATCTACCGGCTGAAAGGCAAGATCGTGCGTAATGTGCTGGCTATCGGCATGTCGCCTTTCTTGATGAACCTTGCGGCTTGTTTCATCGTGATTCTGATCAACAAGGGGCTCAAGGAGTACGGCGGCGATCTCAATATCGGTGCTTACGGTATCGTCAATCGGTTGGGATTCTTCTTCGTGATGATCGTCATGGGCATCAATCAGGGTATGCAGCCCATTGCGGGGTATAATTACGGTGCCCGGCAGTTCGACCGGGTGGACCGGGTGCTGAAATTGACGATCATCGGCGCTACCTGCGTCACCACGCTCGGATTCCTGATCGGCGAATTGGCGCCGCGCCTGGCGGTATCGGTTTTCACGGACGATCCGGAGTTGGTCCGTCTTTCGGCCGAGGGTATGCGCATCGTCTTCTTCTGCTTCCCGATCATCGGTTTCCAGATGGTGACGACCAACTTTTTCCAGAGTATCGGCATGGCGGGCAAGGCGATCTTCCTTTCGTTGTCGCGGCAGTTGCTTTTCCTGATGCCGGGGCTGATTTTCCTGCCCCGCATCTTCGACGAGCTGACGCCCTGGGACGGCAGTTGGGGCGTATGGTGTTCGATGCCGCTGTCGGATTTCCTGGCTTCGCTGGTTGCCGGTGTCATGCTGTTCTACCAATTCCGGAAGTTCAAGGCCAAGGCCGCTGCGGGGAGAGGCGAGATTTCGGGAGCCGAAGTCGAAAACGATCGCAGAGTGAATGAATAAAAACCGTTGCACTATGGAACAGGATAAGTTCGTTATCAATATAGGCCGTCAGCTCGGCAGCGGCGGCAAAGCCGTCGGCGAGGCGCTGGGGCGTCGTCTGGGCGTACACGTCTATGACAAGCAGTTGATCAATCTGGCGGCCGAGCAGAGCGGCCTCTGCACGGAGCTTTTCGAGCAGGCCGACGAGAAGAAGTCGAGGAGCCTCTTTTCCTCGCTGATCGGTTATCTGCGCATGCCTTTTGCAAGTGAAGAGGGGAGTGTGACCGATGTGCTGAGCAGCGAGGCGCTGTTCAAGATACAGAGCGACGTGATCCGCGACATCGCCTCGCGGGAATCGTGTATTTTCGTGGGCCGCTGTGCCGACTATATCCTGCGGGATCATCCCCGCGCGGTGAATGTTTTCGTTACGGGGGCTCCGGAAGATCGGGTGCGCCGCCTTTGCGAGCAGGAGAATGTAACGCCCGAAGAGGCCGAAGCGCAGATGGAGCGTACGGATGCCCGCAGGGCTTCCTATTACGACTATTTCAGCAGCGGCAAGTGGGGCGAAGCCGCAACCTACCATCTCTGCATCGATTCCTCGGTGCTGGGGATCGAAGGTACGGCCGACTTTATCCGGGAGTTCGCGGAGCGTAAACTGAAGATGAACCTGTCCGGGCGGTAGTCGGCGGCTTCGAGCGTGTTCGGCATAATCCAAGGATGCGTCGGACGGTTTTGGGAAGGGATGAAGGAAACGGTTTTCGGACGGTCAGTGCCGGTGTGATGGAGCCTGTTTTCGATCGGTGGGTTGTGATAACGTTCGGTAGCTCGTTGCCCGAGGCGATCTTTTCGGTGGAAGGGTTTGGGCGTCCGACTTTTTTCGGCCAGGAGCTGCCAGGGCGGGATCGTTTTTATTGGCAACGAGCCCGGTTCCTATTTCCGAAACCCGGAAATTTTATTTACATTTGTTGGAAAAAACAGGCGGGACGGTGATTCTTGCGGAAGAGCCTGCACGATTCCGGCCTGTAAAAATTAATCGGAAAATATGGTACTTGCAGAACAGATTAAAGAGGCTATAAGACGTCAGGATACGTTGGGGAGGTGTCTTTGACATCGACCAGCGAAGAATAGAACTCCAGAACGAGGAGGAGAAGACGCAGGTTCCGGGCTTTTGGGATAATCCCGACAAGGCCCGCGAACAGTTGCGCCGCGTGGCGGGAATCAAGGCGTGGGTCGAGGAGTACGATGCTGTGGTCAAGGAGGTCGAGGACCTGCGGTTGATGCCGGAATTCGTCAAGGAGGGCGTGGTGACCGAGCAGGAGCTCGACGAGCAGTATGCGCGTGCGATGCACCGCATCGAAGAACTCGAATTGCGCAACATGCTGCGCCGTGACGAGGACCGTATGGGCGCTATCATGGATATCAATTCCGGTGCGGGCGGTACCGAGGCGCTCGACTGGGCGGGGATGCTGCTGCGCATGTACACCCGCTGGGGCGAGGCGCACGGATACAAGGTCAAGGTGCTCGACTATCAGGCTGGCGAGGAGGTAGGTGTAAAGTCCTGCACGCTCGAATTCGAGGGCGAATACGCCTACGGCTACCTCAAGAGCGAAAACGGCGTGCACCGCATGGTGCGCCTGTCGCCGTTCAACGCCAATAACAAGCGGCAGACGACTTTCGCGTCGGTGTTCGTGTCGCCGGCGATCGACGATACGATCGAAATCACGGTCAATCCTGCGGACATCGAGTGGGATACCTTCCGGTCGAGCGGTGCGGGCGGCCAGAACGTCAATAAGGTCGAAACGGCGGTCCGGTTGCGCTATCACGGCAAGGATGCCGATACGGGCGAGCCGATCGAGTATCTGATCGAGAATATGGAGACTCGCTCGCAGTTGATGAACCGCGAAAATGCCATGCGCATCCTCAAGTCGAAACTCTACCAGCGGGAGCTGGACAAGCGCATGGCTACGCAGCAGGCACTCGAAGCTACGAAAAAACGCATCGAATGGGGTTCGCAGATCCGCTCCTACGTCTTCGACGACCGACGGGTGAAGGATCATCGTACGGGAGTCCAGACCTCGGATGTCGAGGGGGTGATGGACGGCGACCTGGACGAATTCATCAAGGCCTACCTGATGGAGTTCGGCGGACAGGCGTAAGCGTGGGGATGTGAGAATATTGCAGGGGGGCGAAAATTTTATTTTCGCCCTCCCTCTTGTTTTAAGTTTGTTTTATTCGATCGAATGGATCGAAATCGTATTTCCTGCTGCGGGTCCCCATTTTCCATTCTTTTTTTGCAGGGCGTCCGTTTCACCCCAGAATCCGTAGTCGCATTGGATGATAGCTTCCGTGAGTGAAGTGTTTATTACGATATAGCTGAAGTAGGGTGATGATCGTGGATTCGGATAATGTAAAAAGGATGAATAGCACACGGGAAATTTACTTGTATAAAAGTTGAGAGCATGTTGTGAATAAATAAAGCTTTTCGACTTTTTGACTTCGGAGTCGATAAAACTGTCAATGGCTTTTTTGTAAGATGGAATGAGTTTTAAGAACCGAATTTGTTGAGGCGCATTGCAGGGACGGTACCCTTTGATGATTCGTTGCGGTGTATAATCCATTTGGGAAAACCATCGATGCGACGATAAGTCTTCAGGACGGAAACAATCGAGATATTCTTCGTCACTTAAAATATAGACGGGAACTTCTCCCGGAAAAACCAAGTTGCCGTTGACGATCCGCCCCTGTTTGTCCGGAGAGAGTTCTTTGTTATTGAAATAATATTTTTCCATTAGGTAGTCCAAAAGTTGATAAACAGTTGTTGTTAGCTTATCGTTTGTGTCGTATATCGTCGCGGTTCGGCTTTCCTGCTCCCATTTTTCGATGAATTTTTCGATTTTTTCCGAAGACTGCTCGGAGCATGCCGTAGTGAGTTCAGAGAGTAGGCGCTCCGCTTCTGGAGTGTCTGCGCAAGGGTTACGGTTTTGGGCTTGAACGATTCCGAGTGTAGCAAAAGAAACAAAAGCGATAAGCAATACCGGCAAAAATTGGATCAGACGGTTTTTCATTTTTATATGGTATAAGTTCAGTTAATCAAAGATAGTAAATTTTCTGTTTTTGATTGACTGATATTTTTAGGTTTATCCGTTTTTTCGTATCTGTCGCTTCCGGACAGGCGGCAGATGCCGTCGCAGCGCGGAATTTACTGTCGGATGCGATCAGCCTGGTTCCGAAGGAGTCCGTATGGGTCGGTACGACCGATACGGCGATGTATTATCCCCGGCTCGCAGGGAAGCGTGTGGCCTTGCTTGCGAATCATACTTCGATGATCGGCGAACGGCATTTGGTTGATGTTCTGCACGCGAGGGGATTCGATGTGACTGCAATCTTCGCTCCGGAGCACGGATTCCGGGGAACGGCCGATCCCGGAGAGCACATGGGAGGTTCCGTCGATGCGGCGACGGGTATTCCGATCCGGTCGCTCTGCGACGGGAACACGCGGAGGCCTTCCGACGAGGCGATGCACTCGTTCGAGGTGGCGTGAACAGGTTGGATGCGGGCGTGTTATACCTAAATTATATAGAGCGATTGGATGCCTGCGTAGGTTTCGAGCGGGAAGCCATTGGCCCGGAGCGGCCCAATCTCAACGGAATGCTCATCGACGGACCGATTCTCGAAGAACGATACGAGGCGGGGTGGAATATGTGTGCCGGATGGTTGTCGAGGGATATGCTGCGGAGGAGATCCGCAACCGGTGGCGGGAGGATATCGGGTTGTCCCGTATTCAAAGAAAGCCATCTCTTTTATACGAAGAGCGACCTTTATTCCGTTCTATTCGTGAATAAAGTCTGCGAGTATGCCGGAATCGCTCGCAAAGCGGAGGAAATGTTGTTTTTTTTATCCGATTTTTCAGGCCGATTCGAAATAAATTTCTATATTTGCAACGATGCCCTTTGAATAAATGAGGAGCAGGAACGAAGAAATTTGCATAAATAAACCCAATAATTTTTTAATACGTATGAAAATCAAAATGTTTATGTTGGCTGCTTTGGCAGCATTCGCGACCTTGTTCGCTGGTTGTAGCGACGACGAAAACAAAACCACCGGTGGCGGTGGCAATAACGGAACGGGAGAAGATTCTGTCAAGAGCGAATATAAGGTGACGTTCTCCGACACGTCTTATTACAGTTCGGTTGCTACGTTCGAGGCGATTACAGAGAATGCCAAGTCCCAGTCTTTTATGGCTGTGGTGTTTGAGACGGCGTTCCTGAAGCAGCAAATTCCCGGAATTACGGATAATGATATTGCGAAAGGTGTCATCAACTATTATAAGGCGGAATATATGTCGCAGGGAGCCACTGTTGCTGATATTTACAATGATATTACTCTGCAGGGGCAGTTGCATGGTAGTGTAACTCCTTTGGAGTTGGATGTCCCCGGTTTGTCGGCGGGTACATCCTACTCGGTTGTCGTTGCCGGTATCAACGAGAACCTTGAAATTGTCGCTAACGGAATCGTTGCCGAGTTTACGACGAAGACATTGCCCGGCCTGGAGGAGGAGAATTGTACTTTCGAATGGACGGTTGAGCCTAAATCGACGTCTGTAACAATGAGTTTTACTCCTTCCGATAAGAAGGTGCCCTATTTCTTCTATGCGCTGACAGCTGAAGAGTATAGTTCGGAATGTCAAAACGACCCCGCGATACTGAAAGAGCTGCTCCCTTCTTTTATCGCTAACTTGGCCAAGGCTTACCAGATGTCTGTTTCCGAGTTTATGAAGAAACAGCGGATGACGGGTGATTTGGAGGAGTCCACTTTTACTGGTTTGCTGCCTAAAACGGGGTATGTCGTATTCGTGTGCGGTATGGATGAGTACGGTCGTCCGACGACGGATGTCAGCGTGAAGGACTTTGAAACGTTGGAATATGTCGCTTCGGATGCTACGGTGGAGAGCGTGGATGTCCGTCTGTATGACGGTGAGGAGGCTTCGTCCATTGATCCGACTACGTATAAGCCCGATGATTACGGAGGTGCCTATTTCTTGCGATACGTACCCCAGTTCTCCGAAGAGTGTGCCGAGGTTTGGAATATGCTGGTGACCGATGTGGATTTTTCGGGTGAGTCTGACGACGTGGTTTTGTCTTACATTATGAGTATGGGCTTTGATGCAGATACTTCTATGATGGATATAGTCAAGCTTCCTGAGGGCCTTATGGTTTACGCTTATATCGTAGCACAGAACGAGGCCGGAGAGTATGGTAATATTTACCGATGTGAACCGTTCGAGGTGAGCAAGGCTAACCTCAGTCCGGTGGAGGAACTTTTCCCCGAGACTATGTCGAAGAGCGGAATTTCTTCCGTAGCTTTCAGCTCGGTGGGCAAGATGTGTCCGAAGACCGTAAATTCGATGAAAATCGTTAGCGTGTTGTAATTCGGCCGCTGACCGAAACCGAAGATTCCCGAAGTAATTTCGGGAATCTTTTTTTGCGTCTTTCGGAACCGGGGAGGAGCAGCTGGAGGAAATTCCGGGAATTGAGTCCGAAATATTTGGCACTTTGTGGAAAAGTATTTAATTTAGTAAAAAATATCGCAATGATATACTTTGGTGGATCTCTTTGGGAATGTAGCGCCAAGTCCCTCCGAGGAGGGAATGTAGGGGAGAATTGCATTACAGACGCAGCCACAAGCTGCGAATAGGCGACCCTTGCGATGCTGCGATCTCGGATGATGGTACATTGAAATATATAATTGCCCAAAATGTTTATTGCAATGAGTGTATCTGTGAACAAGACATATTCGGCGGCCGATTTGAAATTCCTCAATTTGCTTTCGGAGAAATTCCCGACCATTGCCGACGCTACGACTGAAATCATCAACCTGGAGGCTATTCTGAACCTTCCCAAAGGTACCGAGCACTTCCTTACGGACCTTCACGGTGAATACGAGGCTTTCCGCCACGTGCTGAAGAACGCTTCGGGCGTGATCCGGCAAAAGGTGCACGAGGTTTTCAACAATACTTTGCGCGAATCCGAAATGACGGAGCTTTGTACGCTGATCTACTATCCCGCCGAGAAGCTGCAGCTCATCAAGCAGAAGGAATCGAATCTGGACGACTGGTATAAGGTTACGCTTAACCAGCTGACGGAGGTCTGCCGGGCCGTTTCGGTCAAATACACCCGCTCGAAGGTGCGCAAGATGCTGCCTCCGGATTTTTCCTATGTCATTCAGGAGCTTCTCCACGAATCCGATTCGCCGGGATCGCCCAAGCAGAGTTATTTCAACGGGATTCTCAATTCGATCATCTCGATCGGACGGGCGGATGCTTTCATTATCGCCATGAGCAATGTGATCCAGTGCCTGACGATCGACCGTCTGCATATCATCGGCGATATTTTCGATCGGGGGCCCGGTCCGCACTTCATTTTCGATACGCTGGCCCAGTACAAGATGTACGATATCCAGTGGGGCAATCACGACATTCTTTGGATGGGCGCTGCGGCGGGGAATTTAGCTTCGATCGCCAATGTGATCCGTGTGTCGGCCCGCTATGACAATCTCGACGTGTTGGAGGACGGCTACGGCATCAATCTGCTGCCGCTGGCCCGCTTCGCCATGGAAGTTTATGAGAACTCACCCTGCAAGCCCTACCAGCCCAAAGTGATGCAGAATTCGGGCGTTACGGAGCGCGATGTACTGCTGATGGCCCAGATGCACAAGGCGATTTCGGTGATCCAGTTCAAGATCGAGGGACAGATGATCAAGCGCCATCCCGAATACAAGATGGAGGGGCGGGCTTTGTTGGAGAAAATCGACTACGAGAAGGGAACCATCGAGATCGACGGCAAGGATTACCCCTTGAAGGACGCCGACTTTCCGACGGTCGATCCCCGGGATCCTTATAAGCTGACTCCGGGCGAAGATCAGCTTATTCGTACGTTGCAAGCCTCGTTCCTGAACAGCGACAAACTACAGAAACATATCCGGCTGCTCTTTTCGAAGGGCAGTATGTACCTGATCGTCAATTCGAACCTGATGTACCACGCTTCGATTCCGATGACCGACGAAGGGGAGTTCAAAACAGTCATCGTGGACGGAAAACCCTATGCCGGACGGAGCCTGCTGGACAAACTGGACCGCCTGACCCGGGAGGCCTATTTCGGTGGCAACGGGGCCAAGAGTCAGCAGATGGCGCTCGATTACATGTGGTACTTGTGGTGCGGCCCCGAATCCCCGTTCTTCGACAAGGCCAAGATGGCAACGCTGGAGCGTTACCTGATCGAGGACAAGAAGACGCACCACGAGGAGAAGGGAGCTTATTACAAGCATTTGGATGATACGAAGATGTGCAGTATGATTCTTTCGGCTTTCGGACTCGATCCCGAGAAATCCCATATCATTTCGGGACACGTGCCCGTGAAGACCTGCAAGGGCGAAAGTCCCATCAAGGCCGGCGGCAAGCTGCTGATGATCGACGGCGGATTTTCCAAGGCGTACCATTCCGAAACGGGCATCGCCGGTTACACGTTGATTTACAATTCGCACGGGCTGCAACTGGTGCAGCACGAGCCTTTCGAGTCGGCGGTCAAGGCCGTCGAGGAGGGACAGGACATCATTTCTACGAAGGTGATCGTCGAGGCGACGACCGATCGGATCACAGTGCGCGATACGACTATCGGCAAGGAGTTGCAGGTGCAGATCGACGACCTGAAGAACCTGCTGGCGGCTTATCGCAGCGGCCAGATCAAGGAACGGAAGTGACCGAAGGCAGCGTTGCTGCGAAATATCCGTGTCCGGGGGACTCCTTTTATCCGGTCGGAATTCTGCGAAAGACGACTTTCGAAGGAGCGAATCGGTCTTTTCGGTT